>Ga0066415_1000063_pt1 | contig 16993 bp, 14 predicted proteins | sample LakWasMet21_HOW5_2_FD_59542 | JGI IMG/M metagenome (GOLD analysis project Ga0066415, IMG submission 59542) | Freshwater sediment methanotrophic microbial communities from Lake Washington under simulated oxygen tension - Sediment Metagenome 21_HOW5 | ecosystem: Environmental > Aquatic >... | reverse complement strand
CAAAACCACCAAAGCCACCACCTCCACCAAAAATATCACCAAACTGGCTGAAAATATCATCCATGTTCATTCCGCCGCCATATCCGCCGCCGCCGCTGGCAGCACTGCTACCTACTCCGGCATGACCAAATTGGTTATAACGTTGGCGTTTTTCGGGATTACTTAAGATCTCGTAAGCCTCTGCAGCTTCTTTAAATTTTTCTTCTGCTTTTTTATCATCAGGATTTTTATCAGGATGGTACTTAATTGCCATTTTACGATAAGCTTTTTTTATCTCATCATCGCTTGCGCTTTTAGCAACACCTAATATTTCGTAATAATCTCTTTTGCTCATAGTTTTGTTACTTAGTTCCCTACCACTACTTTAGCGAAACGAATCACTTTATCTCCCAACTTATAGCCTTTTTCAATTTCGTCAATTACTTTTCCCTTCATATCGTCTGAAGGCGAAGGAATATGTGTAATTGCTTCCATAATATCGGCATCAAAGGGTTTTCCGGCGCTTTCCATAGCTTCTAAACCTTTTGATATACAAGACGCTTTCAACTTATTATAGATCAAAACCATTCCTTCTTTAATTGGAGCAGCGTCTGTTACTGATTCATTAGCCTTAATAGCACGTTCAAAATCATCAATGGTTGGAATAACGGCTTTAAACACATCTTCACCCGCAGAACGAATAATGTCCGATTTCTCTTTGATCGTACGTTTTCTATAATTATCAAATTCTGAATATAAACGCAGGTATTTATCGTTTAATTCAGCAACTTTTGCTTCTAAATCTACTGCCGGAGCAATGTTATCCTCAGAAGAACTAACTGATTGTTCCTCTTTTTGATCGTTATTATCTAAAATATTTTCTTCTGATTGATTAATTTCGTCTTTTTCGTTCTGTTCCATGATAAAAATTTTGGCAAATGTACACAATCAATATGCTTGCCATTCACAAAAAAGCGAAATTTTGTCAGTTTTTAATGAACTTAAACTCAGTTCGGCGGTTATATTCCTGTTCTTTGTCAGAACAGGTAACTCCATTGGCACAGCGGTTCCTAATTTCCGTTTCTCCTTTTCCAATGGCTTTTAGTCGGTTTTTATCAATTCCTTTGGCTACTAAGTAACTAATCACAGATTCAGAACGATTTTCAGACAATTTAAGGTTACTGGCATCATCACCCTGAGCATCGGTATGAGAAATCACATTTAGTAACACCTTAGGGTTAGCTTGCAGGATCACCATCACTTTGTCTAAAACAATTTCACTTTCGGTTAAAACAGCATACTTACCCAACTCATAATATACATTTTCAGAAACAACTAAATCTTTCTTTCCTGTAGAATTGAACTTTTTATACTTCATAGTGATGTCATCCTCTTCGTCTATTTCAGAAAGTTTTTCTACGTCTACGGGCAATAATTTATATTCAAAATTACCAGCTGCATTTTTTTTAAATTCTGAAACAATTTCTCCGGTTTGTTTTGCTAAAAATACTTTTGGCCCACCTTTTACTTTAGCATTTTGTTCGATTCTGATACTTAAAATTTGAGTTGTATCAATTTGTTTAAACACAAAATCACCATAACCATCAGTTGATGCGCTTTTTATAGTATCTGTATTTGATTTGATCAGATAAACTTTATGGTCAGCTAATGGTGTTTTACTTTTATCCCCAATCAATAATTTTCCTGAAATATCGGCTGTTGAATAAGCGGCATTAACTCTGCATACATTTTGAAATGTTTTTTCCAAAACCTCAAAACTATCCGTTTCTAAATACAATCTTCCTTTTGGATTAACTAAAAACAAACTCGGCATTTTAGTGACTTTGAAAGCATTAACCGCTTTATCTTTTGGATTTGTTTTATCTTTTTTTCCTTTTGGCTGTACATCTGTTTTAGCCATGTAGTTAGTTTTTTTACCGGAAAATTTAGATTTGCTGTAATTGGTTTCAGATAAAATAGTTCGCCATTTTTCGAAATCATTTTCTACGCAAACAGTAGCGTATTCTATATCGCTGGCTCCTTTACAAGCATTATTTTGGTATTTATTTAATATACGTTCTACGTTGTTATTAAAAGCGATCAACTCTTTGGTTGTTTTTTCTGTATTAAAAAAATACACCAACACAAAACGATCAGTCATGTTTTTTCCATCAGGTAAATCTAAATTAGTAGCCTTATTTTCCTGATTATAAACAACCACTTTCGAAAATGGAATTCGCTCACCTACTCTTAGTTTATTGCTTTTTTGTGCAAAACTTAAAAAGTTCAAAAAAAGTACGATGTTTAAAATTAAATACTTCATTTTTTAGTAAATTTAAATTCTGTTCTTCTATTATATTCATGTTCTATATCTGAACAATCCACATTATTAACACAACGATTCCTAATTTGAGTTTCTCCTTTACCTTCAGCGGATAGTTTACTTTTACTTATTCCCTTTGACTTAAAATAATCTACTACTGCCTGAGATCGCTTTAATGAAAGTTTTAAGTTAGCTTTTTCTTCTCCTTGAGAATCTGTATGTGAAATTACATCTAAATGAAATTCGGGATTGTCCATTAATACTTGTTTCATTTTATCAAGAATTAATTTAGAACTTTTTGTGATCTTACTTTTACCTAAAGGATAAAATAAATTTTCTGTGAGAACGAATTCCTTTTCTGCTTTATTTTTTGAATTTGTAAATTTCAATTCAAAATCATCTTCAATTTTAATATCAGGAAGTTTAACTAATTCTGTTTGTAATAAACGGTAAACAAACCCATTTTCTGTCGCATTAAATTTACCAACTTCAACACCCGATTGAGTAGAGACTACAAAATTAACATCTTTATTTTTCTCATTTACTGCAATTAAATAATCTTGGTTAAGATCATTGATCTCAGCATTAAAATCCCCGTATTTATTTGTCTTGACTTTAGCTACCGTATCATTTGTTTGAGTTGCAATAATAAAAACTGATTGCTCTGCATAAGGCACTTGATATTTATTTTTTTCTTCAGTTGATATTTTTAATCTTAGAATTTTTTTATCCGAATCATCATCTTTACAATATATATTTGATATATTTTCTGTTGTTCCGGAATATCCACACAATTGATTTTTAGTACTGTAAACTACTAACAAAGGCAGATCTTCCTCGGTGATATTAAATTGATTAAAACACGACTTTGAGGATGATTTGAATAATTGAAATGGGATCGTTGTTTCAAAATTTTTTCCTTTTTTAGAAGTTAATTGTCCGGTAAAAAAAATCGGGAAAACATCAATATCCTCTTTATCAAATGCAAAATTACATCCTCCATACATCACCTGTGCTAAAGGCTCTGTTTTAACATCAAAAAATAAAAAAGCTTTTTTTTTGTTTTTATTAAAATCATATTTAGCAATATCCTGTGTCGTATTTTTTCCGGGAAATTCCTCTGTTTCAAGATACCTTGGAAATACAGGTTGACTCAAAGAGACCAATTGAATAAAAAATATGGAGAAGAAGGTCAGTTTTATTTTCATACTTTTTTGTAATCAACTAATTAAAGCTATTTTTTTAATGATTCTATTTTTGATGGTAATTCATCGCCCCTTAAATTTTTAGCAACTATAATTCCGTTCCCATCTATTAATACGTTTGCCGGAATTGTGCTTACTCTATATCTTTGTGCTACAACATTATTCCAACCCATTAGATCGCTTACATGATAAGGCCAAACCAATTGATCATTAGAGATAGCTTTTACCCAAGCTTCTTTTTTTGAATCTAACGACACACTTAATACTTCAAAGCCTTTTGAATTCAAGAAATTTGCCGTATGGTATTTATTGTAAGTTGCCACAACATTAGGATTTTCGGCACGACAGGGAGCGCACCAACTAGCCCAAAAATCGATCAATACTAAATTTCCTTTTAAAGAGGAAAGTTTTAATGTTTCTCCATTTGGTTTTTGCATTTCAAAATCAGGAGCTTTGTTTCCTAAATTTAACCCCTCCACTACTTCAATAGTTACAGTACCTTTAGCTGGATCAGGTTTAGTTTTGGTAACGGCTTGACCATTATTATCTTTACTAATTGTCCCTTCTTTTTTACTTTTACAAGAAAAAAAAGTTAATATTAAAACACTTACTGTAACTATTAAATACTGTTTCATAATTTATCCAGGTATATTTTTTCTGACAATTTCTGCCCCTATGGCATTTAAGCGGCCATCAATATTTTGATACCCTCTGTCAATTTGATTGATATTAAAGATCGTACTTTTTCCTTTGGCACTCATTGCAGCAATTAATAAAGCCACACCTGCTCTGATATCAGGCGATGCCATTTGTATAGCTCTTAATTGTACTTTTCTGTCCAAGCCCATTACCGTTGCGCGGTGAGGGTCGCACAAGATGATTTGAGCTCCCATGTCAATTAACTTATCTACAAAGAACAAGCGGCTTTCAAACATTTTTTGATGAATTAAAATATTACCACGAGCCTGTGTAGCCGTTACTAACATGATACTTAATAGATCGGGTGTAAAGCCAGGCCAAATAGCATCAGCAATAGTTAACATCGATCCATCAATGAAAGAATCTATTTCGTAATGAGTTTGAGAAGGAATGTAAATATCATCGCCACGGCGCTCCATCTGAATTCCTAAACGAGAAAATACTTTTGGTATACATCCTAAATTATCATAAGATACATCTTTAATCGTAATTTCTGATTGAGTCATTGCTGCTAAACCAATGAAAGATCCGATCTCGATCATATCCGGTAACAAACGATGCGTTGTTCCTTTTAGTGATGTAACACCTTCAATGGTTAATAAATTAGAACCTACACCACTAATTTTAGCGCCCATACGATTCAACATTTTACATAACTGTTGCAAGTATGGTTCGCAAGCGGCATTATAAATAGTTGTAGTTCCTTCTGCTAAAACTGCAGCCATTACAATGTTTGCGGTTCCTGTTACTGAAGCCTCATCCAATAACATGTATGCACCTTTTAATTTATCAGCGGTAACTTTAAAATTTTCGTTATCAGAATCATATTCAAATTTGGCACCCAAATTTTCAAAACCGATAAAGTGAGTATCCATTCTACGGCGACCAATCTTATCTCCACCCGGTTTTGGCATGTAAGCTCTTCCAAAACGAGCTAACATAGGACCAATGATCATGGTAGAACCTCTTAAACCACCACCTTTCTTTTTAAATTCGGATGACACTAAATAATCTACATTTATTTCATCTGATTGAAATGTATATTCTTCGTGTCCTGTTTTTTCTACTTTAACACCTAAATCACGTAATAGATCTATCAATTTATTGATATCAACAATATCAGGAATATTACTAATAACAACCTTTTCGGAGGTTAACAGCACTGCACATAAAATTTGTAATGCTTCGTTCTTAGCTCCCTGAGGGATAATTTCTCCTTTTAATTGTTTTCCTCCTGTAACTTCAAAAATGGCCATAAACTATGATGTTGGTCGGTTATTGTTGTTTCTATGTTTAAATTTACTTTTATTCTTTTTGTTATTGTGACGGTGTTTATTGGTACCGCCAACGCTAACAGAAATAGGCGTTTGATTATTGTGATTTTTATTTTTCAATTCATTCGCATGAGTTAATGCTGATGACTCATCAATGTGTAATTCATTGTTGGTCATTTCCTTGAATTGTTTAAAGATCACATCATCCGTTACCGAATCTTTATTCCAATTCACATAAGATTTTTTCAAGTGATTAGCGATCAAACGGGACAACTCTTTTTTCTCAGGACCTTCTTCGTATGTTTTAGCAACATCGATGATACGTTCAATCGTTTTACCGTAATGTTTGTATCTGATCTTAGTAGCTGGGTAAGGAACAATAGCCGGTTTTGTTTCAAAAGTTTCGGCACTTGGGCGAGGATATGGCGAATCTACATCTAATTTGAATTTTGAAATAATAAATAAATGATCCCATAATTTATGAGTAAAATCGGCAATATCACGTAAATGTGGGTTTAATTGACCCATAATTTGAATGATTGCTTTAGCGCATTTATTCCGTTCATCTCTATCTTCAATAGTGATACAATGATCGATCATTACCTGAATATTTCTCCCGTATTCCGGTATCTGTAATTTTGGGAGTTGTGTGTTATATTCCATATGTATTTAAAAGCTTAAATATACGTAATTTTCCCTCATATTTTACCGCTTTTAGTTGAGATATAAAGAAAAGAGAGTTAATAAAAGGTTAATGTATTCCGGGGTTTTTGTTTCTTGTTTCAGGTAGTATTTAAAAACATTAAATCATAAAACCAGAAATATAAAACGGGAAACCAGATTAAACAATTTTTTTCATCACAAAATCATTCATTTGATAGCCGTTACCAATATCAAAATCTTCAACACTATCTATCTTAAACCCATTTTTAAAATAAAAATTAATGGATTTATAATTCTGTCTATTAACAGTGAGTGTCAAAGATTTAGCTTTAGTTAATTGTATCAATTCCTTAAGAATTTGGGTACCAATTCCCTGATTGGAGATTTGTGTTTGAATATAAAATTTATGTAAAAAATAATCACTTTGATTTTCAGAATTTATAGATAAAAACCCTATGGTTTCCGAATCATTTTTAATCAGATAAAATACGTGTTTTTTATTATTCAATTGATCCTGCAAACTTTCTATATTGTATATATTAGCTAACATATAATCAACCTGGTCTTGTCCGATGATTGACACGTAATGTTCATTCCAGATAACTTTAGCCAAAGCTATTATTACAACCAGATCCTCTTCTTTTGCTTTAACTAAGTTTACCATCACTCAAGTATTTATATATCTTTGTAGCTATCAAAAACAATCATTTGTATTTTGAAAAACGACTAAACAACTAACTGTGAAACCAAATATACAGCAAAAAATATCAATCAAAAATCGCAGAGCCAGTTTTGATTACAGTTTTATTGAAACATATACGGCAGGGTTAGTTTTGCTTGGCACCGAAATTAAAGCCATCAGACAAGGAAAAGCTGCTTTAGTAGATAGTTTTTGCTATTTTAGAAAAGGTGAGTTATATGTCAAAAACTTGAACATTAGTGAATATACCGAAGGCAATTTATATAATCACGAACCTCAAAGAGAACGCAAATTATTATTGAGTAAACAAGAATTGTCTAAACTTGAAAAGAAAATGAAAGATCAGGGTTTAACAATTATTCCAATTACTTTATTTACTTCAGATAGTGGATATGCTAAACTAGAAATTGCCTTAGCAAAAGGAAAAAAATTATTTGACAAACGAGAGGATATAAAAGCTAAGGACATTGACAGGGACTTGAAACGAAAATTCAAATAATAAATGGCATAAAAATTGAAAATCAAGAATCAATTATCATTTAAAATCTATATGAAACAGCTGTTTTTTTTAATCGCAATGATCAGTTTAGCATGTCCTTTTATGGCTTGTAAAACTAAGAAACAAGCTTCTGCAAGCACTGTAACACCTGCAACAATGACCGAGCCTCAAACCGAAAAATACCGATTGATCATATCTTTTATTAGCAAAGGAACCGGCACAGATGGAGAAAAACGTCAGGCCATTTTGGATTATATTGAAAAACATCCCAAAAAGCCTGCTAATAAAACCATTCATTGGGGCCGCGAAGGAGAAACTGACTACTGTTTAAGTTTAACAGAACTATCAAAATCTGAACAAACTACCTTTGTAAATGAGGTTAAAAAAATTGCCGGTACCAGCGATCGCATTTTTATTTCAGAAAATACAGAATGTTTACATAAAGGCAGATAATTTTAAAGCTAATTACTTTAGATTTTGGCTAGAGAAGTAAACATTTCATCGTTTAAAACATTTTAATTACTCCCTTCATTTTGCCTGACTTAGCTTTAATTTTAAAGACTATTAGCCATGGCAAAAACCAAAAATAAATTCAGAGAAACATCTGTTGAAGATACTGTTGTTCAGGAACCAATTATCGATAAAAACGATATTGAAGAAACAATGACTTCAACAAAAAATAAAACGAAAGCTGCAAAACCTTCTTCTGTTAAACCAGAAAAGAAAGCTGATGCTAAATCTTCCGTTAATGAAAATAAAATTTCGTTGCTAGAAAAATGGAATAAAACCATTTCCATTTACCGAAATGAACGTACACAAAAACTCATTGGATTATTACTGATCTTAGCGAGCGTATACCTTTGTATTGCTTTAGTTTCCTATATTTTCACCTGGGATAAAGATCAGGATAAGGTATTAGGACCTCTTTCAGAATTGTTTGCTATAGATACAAAAGTAGTAAACTGGTTAGGGAAATTTGGAGCCTTAGTATCTCATCTGTTTATGTATAAATGGTTTGGCGTAGCTTCATTTATTTTAGTTCCTGTTTTTGCTATTTATGGTTTACAGAAATTATTAAATAAACAAATTACCAAACCCTCTGCCTTTACAGCAAAATGGTTATTTTTAATGGTATGGACGAGCTTAACACTAGCTTTTTTCTTTCACGATAAATTATTTTTCCTTGGTGGAGGTTATGGTTATATTTTAAATCAACAATTATCTAATTATGTTGGTAGTATCGGTTCATTAGCCATTTTGGCTTTTAGCATGTTAGCCTTTTTAGTATTAAGTGTTAATTTAAATTTCAACATCAAAAAAGATGTATTACCTAATTTAGAAGAAGAACACATTATTGAAGAGGAGATCAATTCAGCTTTAAATAAGATCAATCCAAATGCTTCTACGGTTTATGATACAACACAAGAACCTGTTTTAAGTAAAGAGGAAGAAGATGAATTATTAAATTTTGAAGTTGTATCTCCTTCTGAAGTAAAAGAAGAAGCTCCTATCATTGAAAAACAAGAAGAAGCAATTCCTTTAGATCTAAACAAAATTACTCAACCAGAAGCAGAAAAAAAATCTTTAGATTTTGAGATCAATAATCCATCTGCGGATGAATTAGTTCAGGAACCCGCTTTTGCCAAAGAAGAACCAAAAGGTGATGGTATTACGTTAGATGACGAAGTAAAAGCTGCTCAATTAGTAGAGGAGTTTGGACAATACGATCCTACTTTGGACCTAGGTCATTACCAATTTCCTAGCCATGAATTATTAATTGATTACGGAACAGGAAACGGCAAAGTAAATAACGAAGAATTAGTTGCTAATAAAGACCGAATTGTAAATACTTTAAAAAATTACGGAATAGAGATCGATAAAATTTCAGCAACTGTTGGACCAACTGTTACATTGTATGAAATCGTTCCTGCTGCTGGTGTTCGTATCTCAAAAATTAAAAACTTAGAAGATGATATCGCCTTAAGTTTAGCGGCATTAGGAATTCGTATCATTGCCCCTATTCCAGGCCGTGGAACTATTGGTATTGAAGTACCAAACCAAACACCTGAAATGGTGCCAATGCGTAACATTATTGCATCTGATAAATTTCAAAACACAACTCATGACTTACCTATTGCTTTAGGTAAAACCATTAATAACGAGATCTTTATTGCTGATTTGGCTAAGATGCCTCACTTACTTATGGCCGGAGCAACAGGTCAGGGTAAGTCGGTAGGTTTAAATGCTATTTTAGTTTCGTTATTGTATAAAAAACATCCTGCTCAAATTAAGTTTGTATTAGTAGATCCTAAAAAAGTAGAATTAACCTTATTCAATAAAATTGAACGCCACTTTTTAGCGAAGCTTCCAAACTCAGAAGATGCGATTATTACCGATAACACTAAAGTAATTCACACGCTGAATTCGTTGTGTATTGAAATGGATAACCGTTATGCATTATTACAAGATGCACAGGTTCGTAACATTAAAGAGTATAACGTTAAGTTCATTAATCGTAAATTAAATCCTAACGAAGGACATAAATATTTACCATACATTGTATTGGTAGTAGATGAGTTTGCTGATTTAATTATGACAGCCGGCAAAGAAGTAGAAACACCTATTGCCCGTTTAGCTCAGTTAGCCAGAGCTATTGGTATCCATTTAATTATTGCTACTCAACGTCCTTCTGTTAATATTATTACGGGTACAATTAAAGCTAACTTCCCGGCTCGTATCGCCTTTAGAGTAACCAGTAAAATAGATTCAAGAACAATTTTAGATGCCGGTGGTGCTGAACAACTAATTGGACGAGGTGATATGTTATTAAGCACTGGTAACGATCTTATTCGTATTCAGTGTGCCTTTGTGGATACACCTGAAGCCGAAAAAATTACTGAGTTTATTGGTTCACAACGTGCCTACCCTTCCGCCTTTTTATTACCGGAATATGTAGGTGAAGACGGATCAGGAGGAAAAGAAGAAATTGATCTAAGTGAACGCGATAAAATGTTTGAAGATGCTGCTAAATTAGTAGTACAATTTCAACAAGGTTCAGCTTCTTTCTTACAACGTAAATTGAAATTAGGTTATAACCGCGCCGGACGTATTGTAGATCAATTAGAAGCTGCCGGAATTATTGGCCCCTTTGAAGGTTCGAAAGCCCGCGAAGTTCGTTGCAAAGACATGGCCCAATTAGATGAGATCATCAGAAATATTAAAGGTTAAATATTTAAAAACAAACTATAAAAAGGATTTCGTTCAATCGTAATCCTTTTTTTATGATTAATAATTACACTATGAGTATCAATTTAAATTCTGTTACCGAACAAGTTATTTTGCTAGCTAAAGAAGTTGGCGAATTTATCAGAACTGAACGCAAAACGTTTTCCTATACAAATGTAGAGGTTAAGGGATTGAATGATCTAGTGAGTTATGTGGACAAAACATCTGAAAAACAGTTAGTTGAAAGGCTAAGTACAATCATTCCAGAAGCCGGTTTTATAGTAGAAGAAAACACAAAAAGCGGAACAAAAGATTATAATTGGATCGTTGATCCACTGGACGGAACCACCAATTTTGTTCATGGAATTCCGTGTTATGCGATTAGTATAGCTTTAGAATATAAAGAAGAAATTATCATTGGGGTAGTTTATGAAGTAGCTCAGGAAGAATGTTTCAGTGCTTATAAAAATGGCGGTGCATTAATGAATGGACAGAAAATAAACGTTTCTGAAAGACAAACCTTATCGGAAAGTTTAATAGCCACCGGTTTTCCTATTTATAATTTCTCTAGAATTGAAGATTATTTAAAAACTTTAGAAACACTCATGCGTACAACTCATGGCATCAGAAGAATTGGTGCCGCTGCAGCTGATTTATGTTATTTGGCTTGTGGAAGAGTGGATGCTTTTTTTGAATACAATCTCAATTCATGGGATGTAGCCGCTGGCGCTCTAATTGTAAAAGAAGCTGGTGGTACAGTTCATGATTTTCAAGGAAATAAAAACTGGTTATTTGGAAAAGAAATTGTAGCCACAAATAAAAACCTCCAAATAGAATTTGGAGGTTTAATAAAAAATAATTTTAAATAAAATTTAGAATTTAGAACGTAACTTAGATTTACCGCGTTTAGGTTTAAAGAATTTACCTACAGTAATTTGTAACGCTACATACGAATCTTTTTCATTATCACCTCTTTGAGCTCCTGTTCCATCAGCATTTGGAGAAGTAGCGCCATAAATATCACCTTTACTAGGGTCGGACATTAAAACAGCCGTAGGGCCATAAGCCGCATTTAAAGTCGTTTTATCATAATATGTTGTACTTACATCATCAATATAATCGGTAAAAGTTTTTCTGTAATTAAATTCCAACCCAATTGACCATGTTTTATTGACAATTGTTCTCCAAGCCACACCCATAGGTATACTTATAGCAATTTTTTTGTAATCTTTTGGGCCACCGGCCAATCCCTGTCCTTCTGTGTGAAGCGGTTGCAATTTCACCCATTCTCCTGTGTTCGGATTTTGTCCTTTTGGATTAAAATAAAAAGCACCTATACCAACAAATCCCATCAACTCCCAAGTTCGGGCTTTATGCCTTCTGGACAATGTTTTTTTGATGGCATAACGATTACCCGTTTTTTTAGAGAAATAAGATAACTCTACACGAGTAGCTAATTCGAATATATTTGATTTGAAATTAAGATTTCTGTTATTTCTAAATGGTTCAGTCGTTAATTTATCATCCCCAGCTACCAATAAATAATTAAAACTCGAGTGCCAGTTAAAATTTTTTGCAATTTTGTATCGATAAGCTATACTAACTGCCGGACGAGTTAAAGCAAATTCAATGTCTACAGGGCTAAAATCTGTACCTATTTTATTTTGGCCACCTAAATCACCCAAAAATGCTGAAACTCCCGCCTGAATAATTACTTCTTTTCTGTATTTTTTCCAATCATTGGCACGGTTAAAACTTTGTGCATGTGCTTTCTGAAAAATAACTGTAGAAAATAATAGTAGAACAAACGTATATCTTTTCTTTTTCAAAATATTTTTTTTCACAACTAAATAAAATTATTCTAATATCTCCAAATCTACTAAAAAAATATTAAGTACAAATGAAAAAACATTACTAAATTGTTAAAAATCACCTGTTAACTACCCCAAATCTTCGTTAGAATAGTATAATTTGTAAAATTTCAAGCCTTTTTCATCATCATAGCCCTTTTCTACATAATCATGTCTGCCATGAACATAAATATGAAAGTTCTTATCTAACTTCACCACGCTCTTCATGAATTTTTGATTTTTCTTAACGGCCGTAGGCGAAATTTCAAAATCATCTATAGCAGTCAAATCCATTTTATCGTTATAGGTTTTACGGTAATCTCTGAATGCTTCCTGAATTTCCGGTTGAGGTAATATCTCCCTTTCAAATTCCTGAATATTAAATTTATCTTTTTCTTTAAAAAAACTCGTGCTTTTATTCAGCATCATCATTTGATCCTGCTTGGTCACATTGTTATTTTCAGTTAATACCTCTTCGCAAAAACCTTTACAAGTATCAATAAAATTAGAGGTGTGGAAATAAGCATTTTCTTTTAATTTAGTATTCAAAAAGTCTTCTACCCAATAAAAAGCGCAATCGGCGATTCTATTATTAGTATCGATCACACTTATTTTATAGCCTTTTTCTTTTTCTGTATTAAAGATCAAACAGCCCTTATCTAATTTATTAATATTAATGCCATTATCACATTCAATATCAAAGTTATCCATATGTTGAAAAACCTTTAAATAAGTGTCTTTATTTTCAGTTTTAAATAAACCAATGGCATCACAAATTACACCATCTACCATGCAATCATTAAAGTAACACGTATAAAATTCGCCGCCTTTTATTTTTGGATGCATGGACTGGTTATATAAATGTTCGGCAATATGTTGGCTGCTTTCCATAAACTTACCTTTTGTAGAAAACATGTCTTCTACATAGCTTTGCACATCATGGTAATGCATTTCGTTTTTTGATTTAAACTGATAATATATGTCTGTTTTGAAAGGAGAGGTTAAATAACGTAAAACCGTATCCTTCAAAAAATCGTCGCCTATTTGTATGTTTTTTTCACTTAAAGTGAGTTCTTCCCCTAATCCCTTATTTCCAACATAATGAATTACAAAATTTGTTAATTGTGAACGCGTAAAATCTATCATGGCACAAAATCTGTTTTAATAATGAGTTGTAAATATAATTGTTTAGTTATGCCACGAATTAACAAAGTTTAAACAAATAAAAGATTGTTACTAACGGATATAATTCGTTATAACTTCTAACAATAAATAAATAATTACCCCTAAATTTGTTTTATGCGATACTCTTTTCTAAAATCATCTCTTGTAATACTTGCAATTGGACTTTGCTCTTTTACGTTTTTTCAATTTGGTAAAAACCAAATATTGTTGGATATGTTAATGTCTGCTTTGAATCAAGCACATTACACCCCTTTAAAAGTGAATGATGAGTTCAGTGAAAAAGCGTTTAATCTATACGTTAAACGTTTAGATTACAATAAAAAGTTTTTGGTACAAAGTGATGTAGATGCTTTAGCTAAATACCGCAGACAAATTGACGATGAGGTAAATAACGGCACCTTCGAGTTTTATAATCTATCGGCTGAATTAATTACTAAACGTATAAAAGAAAAGGAAAACTGGAGCAAAGAAATTTTAGCTAGCCCTTTGAATTATACAATTGACGAAGAATATGAGACAGACGGGGATAAAATAAAATACGTTAGTACTGAAGCTGAGTTAAAAAACGAATGGAGAAAAATGTTGAAATACCAGGTAATTAGTCGTTTAGACGAATTAATGACAGGACAAGAAAAAGCAAAGGCTAAAAAAGACAGTGTATTTACAGAAAAGACATTTGATAGTTTAGAAGTGGATGCGCGTCGCAAAGTTCTAAAAGCTAATGAAGATTGGTTTAAACGCTTAAATAAAATTACTGCCAAAGATCGTTTTTCGGCTTATGTAAATACAATTACGGGACTATATGATCCGCATACTGAATACTTTGCGCCAAAAGATAAAAAGAAGTTTGATCAAAGTATGAGTGGTCAATTTGAAGGAATTGGTGCCAGATTGCAGCTAAAAGATGGGTTTATCAGAGTTTCTGAAATTATTGTAGGATCTCCATCCTTTAAACAAGGTGATCTAAAAGCAGGTGACGAGATCCATAAAGTAGCGCAAGGAGCCGGAGAAATGGTAGATATTACCAATATGGATATGGATGATGCCATTGATCTGATTAAAGGTAAAAAAGGAACAGAAGTTAGATTAACAGTAAAAAAACCGGATGGCAGTTTTATTATTGTTCCTATTATACGAGATGTAATCGAAATTGAGGAGACCTACGCTAAAGCAGCTATATTAAATAACAAAAAGAAAATCGGATACATTTATTTACCGATGTTTTATGCTGATTTTACTCGTAATGGAGCACATCGTTGTGCTGCAGATATGAAAAAAGAAATTGAAAAATTAAAAAATCAGGGAGTGGAAGGTATTATCATTGATTTACGAGATAATGGGGGTGGCTCTTTACAGGAAGTTGTGGAAATGGCCGGTTTATTTATTCCAAAAGGTCCAATTGTACAAGTGAAAAACAAATCGGGGATGGTAAATGTAATGGAAGATAAAAACCCTGATGTAACCTGGGATGGCCCGTTAGCTATTATGGTTAACCATGGAAGCGCCTCCGCGTCTGAGATCTTGGCCGCTGCTATACAAGATTATAAGCGTGGAGTAATTATTGGTACTCAAAGTTTTGGTAAGGGTACTGTACAATCTTTTTTAGATCTAGACCAATATTTATTACCACAATTTGACACTGTAAGACCTTTAGGCTCAGTAAAAATTACTATGCAGAAGTTTTACCGTATTAATGGTGGTGCTACCCAATTAAAAGGAGTAATGCCCGACGTGATTTTACCGGATCCTTATGCTTTTATTGACATGGGTGAAAAAGAATTGGATTACCCAATGCCTTGGGATGAAATAGCCAAAGCAACCTATGATGAATACAACGTTATTAATTATGACAAAATAAAAAAAGGTAATTCAGAAAGGCTTAAAACGAGTGCTGCTTTTAAACTAATTGATGCTGAATCTAAAGAATTAAAAACTAAAAAAGACGATTCCAAATACAGCCTAAAATTGGATAAATTTCGCGCTGAACAAAAGACCTGGAAAGAACAAACTAAAAAGTACGACGATTTAAAAATAGATATCAAAGGTTTTGAAGCCAACCTATTGGATGCTGATAAAGAAGCCATGAAATCTGATACCTCAAAATTAAATAAGGAAGTTAAATGGACAAAAAACATTCAAAAAGATAATTACATTTTTGAAGCCTCCAATATTTTAAATGATATGAAATAAGAAGTAGTTTTAAGTCTTTAATAATGACCATAAATTAGTATTTTTTCTGTAGCAAATATTATTATCTTCGCATAGAAATCATTTTTTATGCTAGTAGAACAATTATACACCAGTTGCCTTGCTCAAGGTGCTTATTATATACAATCTGAAGGTGAAGCTGCGGTTATTGACCCTTTAAGGGAATACAAAACTTACACTGATCTTGCAGCTAAAAACAATGCGAAGATCAAATATATTTTCGAAACACATTTTCATGCTGATTTTGTATCTGGGCATGTGGATTTAGCTAATCATACTGGTGCCGAAATTGTGTTTGGTCCAAATGCTCATACCGACTTTAAAAGCACTATCGCTACTAATAATCAGGAATTTAAAATTGGTAAATTAACCATAAAAGTATTGCACACTCCGGGACACACTTTAGAATCATCTACATTTTTATTATTAGATGAAAACAAAAAGCCACATGCTATTTTCACTGGCGATACTTTATTTATTGGTGACGTTGGAAGACCCGATCTAGCTATAAAATCTGATCTAACACAAGAAGATCTGGCGGGAATGTTATATGATTCTTTAAGAACTAAGATCATGACTTTACCTGATGATGTGATCGTATATCCTGCACATGGTGCCGGTTCTGCTTGTGGTAAAAACATGAGTAAAGAAACATTTGACCTATTAGGTAACCAGAAAAGAACTAATTATGCTTTAGGTAATTTAAGCAAACAAGAATTTATCAAAGAATTAACTACCGGTATTTTGCCTGCTCCACAATACTTTGCTAAAAATGCGAGTTTAAATAAATCAGGCTATGGAAATTATGATACAATCGCCTCAAGAGGTACGCGCCCATTAACTGTAACAGAAGCAAAAGAATTATTAAATACAAGCAATGCTATTGTATTAGATCTTCGTAAACCCCAAGAGTTTGCTAAAGAACATATTCCAAACTCTATTTTTATAGGGATTGACGGGCAATTTGCACCTTGGGTAGGTGCGTTAATTACTGATATACACCAACCTATTATTTTGATAGTACCACATGGTCGCGAAGCTGAAGCTGTGATGCGTTTAAGCCGTGTTGGTTACGATCATTGTTTAGGCTTTATTGAAGGTGGTATGAATGCCTGGAAACAAGCAGGTAAAGAAACAGCATCTATTTTATCTATTGAAGCAAGTGAGTTTTCGGAAAAATTTA
>Ga0066415_1000062_pt1 | contig 17097 bp, 13 predicted proteins | sample LakWasMet21_HOW5_2_FD_59542 | JGI IMG/M metagenome (GOLD analysis project Ga0066415, IMG submission 59542) | Freshwater sediment methanotrophic microbial communities from Lake Washington under simulated oxygen tension - Sediment Metagenome 21_HOW5 | ecosystem: Environmental > Aquatic >... | reverse complement strand
TCATTTTGTTTTTTGGATAACACACCAAAACTTAATTGTTGTTTCTCTGCATCAAAATCTGCTTGCGCCGAAGCAAACTGATACAACCAGGTATGGCAATTTTTAGAACTGTTTTTTTTAAGCTTAGGTGATATGATATGTAAACGTTCTACGGCTCTGGTAAAATCTACATACAACATATTCAAACTATCCAACGCTTGTTGTTGACGTTCTTTTTCGGCTAATGGTTTATAAACCGTATCATCCGTTGCTTTGTTGGTTGTAATTAAAGCTACCGGCAGATCCAAGCCTTCTTCTTCTACATCTACCCAAATGGATTGTGCTTTTTCTATCTCCCATGCCAGATAAGGTGTAATTACAATTGGAAATTCCAAACCTTTGGATGCATGAATGGTCATAATATTCACTGCATTAATTCCTTCAGGAATAATGACCGAAGCTTTTTCAATTCTTCGTTCCCACCAATCTAAAAACAAATTAATGTTAGAAGTGTTTGATTGTAAGAAAGACAATAACTCATCTAAAAAGAAACGGACATATTGTGGATTAGCCTGATTTAATTTTAAAACACTGATAATTTCCAAACAACTATCAAATAAGTTAGATGCTGTTAGTTTAATGATATCACTGGTTATTTTACATTCGGTTAAAATGCTGAACAAACTTTTATTCTTAGAAACATTCAATGCTCTCAAAAACTGAATATACTCTTCTTCATTACAAAACTGTTGGTCTTTTAAATACTGAACAACAGCCGAAGCCGAAACCAGATCTTTTTGATTAGCAATGTATTTTAAAAAGCAAAGAATGATATTAATTTCAACCGCATTGTTTAACAGCAACGAATCGGCCGATACTACAGGGATTCCTTGACCTATTAAAAAATTAGCAATGGTATTACCATGTCTGTTTTGACGGATGATGATGCAAATATCATTATAACTATAACCATCTTCAACAGCCGTTTGTATATACTTTAAAACCTGTGCGGTATTTACCTCATCAGCATCTTGTTCATTCAAGTCAGGAAAATCAAGACTCACATAACCATTATCTTCTGCTTTATGTTCTTGCTTTTGATAATGGTATATTTTTTTTAAATCATCGTTTAAAACACTATCCGATAAATGATCAAATAACTGATTATTGAATTTTACAACTACGGACTCACTTCTGAAATTTCTATTTAAAACTTCTTCTTTAAAATTTCGGATCAACGAATCTTCACGTTCAATCAACAGATCATTTTTATCCAACACATTTACTTGTGGTAAATTCACAAACTGTTCCACATCAGCATTGCGCCAACGGTAAATAGATTGTTTGCCATCTCCTACAATTAAATTCAAATGACCATTGCCCAATGAGTTATCAATTAAAGGCAACATATTTTGCCACTGCATAGCTGATGTATCCTGAAACTCATCTAACAAAAAATGTTTGTAGCGATCGCCTAATCGTTCAAAAATAAACGGTGTTGGTTCGTTATTTACTACATCAGAGATCTTTTCATTAAACTCTGAGATGAATAAAATATTTTCATCGGTCTTATATTCCTGAGTTAATTTAGCCAACTCATTCACCAAGCCCATGGCATAAATGTTTTTATGTATTAATTTAAAAACATTATAACGCTGTTCATTTTTCTGAACAAAGTCTTTAACATCTAAAGCAATTTGTTGTAGTTCTGTTTTAATACTATCAATGGCTTGTTTATCGGCAGCGGTTGCTTTTGCCGAATACCAATTATCTCCATCCAACGTTTTGTTAATAGTTGATTTAAATAATTCACTCTCTGAGCTTTCTTTTACTTCGGCCAACTTTACATACAAATTATAAATGCCACTGGAACCTCCGGCAAAAGGTTCTGCTTTCAACTGTTTAGACTCAATCAACTTCAGGGCTTTTTGTCCTTCGGCTTTTAAAGCAGATTCATATTGTTTGATGACAACTAATAATTTCTTTTTAATATCATCAAAATAAGAAATATCAAACTCGTGCAATTGCTCTATTAAATCATGAACTCCTTCTTTATTAATTTCTTTAATAAAGTCGGTCAATGTTTTTTCAGGGTCCCAATTTTTATTATCCTCTAACTGATCGAGTGAAAACTGTACCAGATAATTGGTGATCAAACTATCTTTACCCAAATTATTGATCAATAAACCAATTACTTTTTTAAATACAGTATCGGCATCGGTTTCAATTTGAAAATTGATTGGTAGTTTCAGATCCAGTGCAAAGGTTCGAATAATGCGGTGCGTAAAACTATCAATGGTGCCAATGGAGAAATCAGAATAATTATGTAATACATCTGTTAGTACTACTCCTGCTCTTTCGCGCAGATCATCTGTACTTATATTAAGTTCTTCGGCAATTAACTTAGTTAAAAATTCATTTTCGCCCGAACTGATCTCTTTCAAGGCTTTAATAATACGCCACTTCATTTCTGAAGCTGCTTTATTAGTAAAGGTCATTGCTAAAATGGATCTGTAAGCTTTAGATAAATTCAATTTATCCTTTAAGGCTAATTTTAAATATTCCTTAACTAAAGTAAAGGTCTTACCACTACCGGCCGATGATTTATAAACGATAAAGTTGTATGGTAACATAAACTCAGTTAAAGATTGATGTATTTTTCTTCTTTGATAAATTTAACAAAAAAGCCAAACAAGTCTGTATCAAAAAATGCACTTTTGTATTATATCTTTTAAAGCGTATGAAAATCTTAAAATTCTTGGCCTTTATATTCACTGTTTTCATCTTGACGTCGTGTCAGGAATTTCAGGATGTGCAAGTAGTTGGAGTGGATAGCTTCTTCATAAATAAAATAAATACCGATGGCATTGAAGCAGAGGTTAAGATCAAAATACATAATCCAAACTCAAGAGGCTTTTCATTATATCCTTCCGAATTTGACATTATTTTTAGTGGTATTCGTTTAGGTAAAGCCAGATTGTATAAACGTGTTCATATCAATGCCAATAGCGAAAAGGTTTATACGTTTAAACTCAAGTCTAAATTAGAAGACCTGAATATATTGGACGCCATGCGTTTGTTGAATCCTGATAATTTGGGAAAAATTGAAGTAAAAGGGGATTTAAAGGCCGGTAAATTCTACTTAAAGAAGAAATTTCCGGTAAACTACACTGATAGAATCAAGATCTTGAAGTGAGTTCGTCTATAAAAAAATGAATTTTATACTCAATTAACTACTTAATGTAGATAATTTAGGCTATAAATGCAACTTTTATTAATTAATTGTGTATAACTTAGATAGATAGAAAAGCTAAGTAATGCAACAATCTGAACTAATATCTCTGTGTTTGAAAAATGATAAAACTGCCAAAAAGGAGTTTTTTGAACTGTATTACAGCAAATTAGCTTATATTGGGTTACGCTATTCTAAAAATTCTGCTCAATCGGAACAGATCGTTTTGAAGGGATTCACTCACATTTTCGAGAATCTACATGATTTCAACCAGCAATCCACTAAAACATTAGAGGAATTTGTGACCGATCAATTCATCACATTTGTGGTTAAATACATCAAAAACATCAGAAATGAATATTATGTAGCCAGCACTGTTAGAGCTGTAGAACCTCAAGATAAATCTTACGATCTGTTTTTAGATCACATGCTCATTGATCTTAAAAACATCAACCCTGAAGTTTTACTTAAATCCATACAAGAATTAGTACCCTCTCAGCGATTAGTATTTAACCTTTACGTTATTGATACTTATAATTTAGCGGCTATTTCTGATCTTTTGGAGACTAGTGAACAAACCATAAAATCTAATTTGGAGAAAGCGCGCTTTAGTTTGCAAAAATCAATTGAAAAAAACTTAAAACAAAGTAACAATGAGCAGCCAGTTTAGTTACGAGTTAGATGAGCGTCAGATCAAAATTTTGATGCAAAACTCAGAAGCCGATTACAATGAAGCAATGTGGAATCGCTTTGAATCTTCTTTGTCCACTTCGTCCAAACCATCTATAGCCGGCTACGCCCCTAAAGTAAATATTAGTATTAGTCGTTCTGTTATCATTCCCGCACTTTTTGTTTCATTAATAGGAGGTTTATCCATTTTATTATTCAGTTTTGTTGATTTTAAGAAAAAAGATGAAGTTGTTACAGAAAAACCTTTGGAAGTAAGTAAACCTGTTATAAAACCCAAAACAATTATTTCTAAACCTGTTCAAAAGGCCGTAATAAAACAAACTACAGTTGTTCCAGCAGTTACGGTAGCACAAACAAATACTAGTGACAAAAAAGAAGTTATTGCTTCTGTTCCTAAAGAACCATTAGTAATTGAGTCTCCGAAAAATCAAACTCCTGATAATAATGTGGCTGCAACTAAAAAAAACACCCAAAGTGCAACAACAGTTCAACCGAAACATAAGAGAAAAAGAACCAAAATGGTAGCAGAAGAATTACAATCTATTTCGGCGCCAACCAGCCTGTCAACGTCTGAAGAACCGGAATTGGAGTTGAAGTAAATATCTAATTATCCGGAAGAAGCATTTCTGCTACTTTTTTATCGATGATAAATGTAAAATCATTTTCAGACATTTCATCCAAACTCACCCATCTCATTGATTGAGCTCCTTCTTTCACGTGTTCAAAATCAAATACTTTTGTGGAGATATTAAAATCAAGTTCAGCTTTTGCCTGCACCAAATAATAGATGCTAATAACCTGACTACTGGAACTAAAAGCTGAATGCACAAAAAAATCGGTAGTATAAAAATGGGAGATAACTTCAATATCTAAATTCAATTCTTCTTTAAATTCTCTGGCCAAACATTCTACGGTTCCTTCACCAAATTCTAATCCACCACCAGGCAATTTAGTAATATTATGACCCTTAATATATTCGTCAGAGACCAATAATTTTCCATCTTGAATTAAAATACCGTATACGCGAACATTGAAGTGTCTCATTGAGTAAATTTACGGCAAAAAAATTATGAAAGGAATTTAAACTTAGGTAAAACTACTTTTTACCAAAATAGTTGAAATTAGTAGTAATACCAATGGTGTGGGCATTTCCTGTGAGTGCGTATTTTGAAAACCCATAGTTTAAGTGAAATTTATACACTTTAAATCCAAAACCTAAAGATAGTCCGTTAGCTACTTTTTTATCAGGTAAAGACATTTCTTTACCATTTCTGAAATCATATGCTACTCTTAAATGAAAATTTTTGGTTAAAAGAATTTCAGTACCTAAGGTTATATGTCTTCCAAATTTATCAATCCCACTTTTAATTTTTTCGTTACGTTTTTGTTTAGCTGTTTTAACTATAGGTTTATTTGTAAAGGGATCTATTTTCCCTTCTTCTACCTGAGGGTCAACATAGGTCAAATTCCACTTTAACAATTGATCGTATTGTAAAATAACTCTGAATGGCGCTTTTGGCACTTTCTTACTAATACCTAATTGCATATCAAAAGGCAATTTTTCTATGGGACCGTTTTCTGAAAAAGGTTTCCATTGTTTACCATAATTTTTCGCTAATAACGAAACCGTAAAATTCTTTTTGTTGTGATACGTTAAGCCAACATCCATAGCATTAGCCAAAGAATAATATGTTTCGTAATGAGAATAAATGGTTTTGAGTGTAGCTCCGATAGTGAGTGTACTGTCTTTATTAACCGGCTTAGCTATACTGATGTTTAATGAATAATCAGCTGCTCTATAGGTTGAAGTTGGCAGATCGTATTCGTCTCTGCCATCAAATTTACCATAACTGAAATATTGTAAACCAACCCCAAGTGTTCCAATTTTTTTGAGTTTTTGTGCATAGCCAAAATTCCCATAGCTTAGATCAGACACATAATTCACATAATTAAAACTTAATTGTTTGGACATTCCGGGATTTAACAATGCAGGGTTAGCATAAGCTAAATTCACGTCCTCATCCCAAATAGCCATAGTTGCTCCACCCAAAGCTGCCGAACGAGCCGGCATTGGTATATCCAAAAAACGAAATACGTTGGAGCCACCTATTTGTGCAAAAGAAATTGCTGTATATAAAATTAAAAAGTATGTGTAAAGCTTTTTCAATACGAGGTATAACGCTTAATCGTTGTTTTTATTGTGTGTTTAATTATGAACTCTGAATACATTGGTTTCCACCCAACCTTTTCCCCAGTCTTCTTTTTCCTGTTCTGTCCATATTTCAGGATAGAAAATGCGTTTTTGGAAACGTGGAGGTAAATATTTTTGCCAATTAGTTCCACCTGTAGCTGCAATATCTTCGGTATTTTGTTGTAAATATCGTACCGCACTTTTATAATGCATCAACGGCCAGTTGATATTCACATTTACATCTAACTCCTTTAATGCATTTATTAATTTGATGTTTTTCTGATCTTTTTCGGATAAGGATTTGTACTTAGCCCACATATTTTTAGTTTCATACTCTTTAGCCAAGGCAATAAATTCAGCCGAATATTTTTTCTCAAACTGTTTCAGGGTCAATGTTTTTTTACCCGTTGCTAATTCAGTAGCGCCTTTATTCCAATAAATGTTCTCAAACATTTCTTCGATAGAAGCGTTTTTACCCGCAAAAGAAGCGCGCACATCTTTATCAATTAAATTAAAAAAATCTGTCGCGCAAATTTCTATTTTACGGTATTGAGCGCTTTGAAAGCCGCTAGCAGGCAACAAAGCCATTCTGTAACGTAAGAATTGTTCCTTTTCCATACCATCTACCATAATCTCAAAAGATTTGGTTAATGATTCGAAATAACGATTGATGCGGGTAATTCGTTCAGCAAAAAAATCAGGGTCTAAGTGTTCTTTCCAACCCATATCATGCCCATTAGGTAAAACAATGTGACCATTATTGCCTATTTGTTCCAACTCATGTAATGATAATTTAAAATACAATTCTGTGATCTGATGATACATGATAAAGATCTTCTCGTCCGGAAAATCAGTTTTAGGATTTTGAAGAGTTAACAATGTATCAACCTGAATATAATCCCAATAAGTTAAATAATTAGATAACAATAAGCCATCTAAATAACTATCTAGACTTTGGCCCATTGAACTATATTTTTCCTCGAGTTGATGAACTCTATCGATGATTTCTTTTTTCAATTCCATAGTTACCAAAAGTAAAAAAAGGATATTGATTATTTCAATATCCTTTTAATTATTTTAGTACTCGTTTTAGAGCGTTACTTAACTTCCGAAGTTGGGTTTGCCAGGTTTTTGGCTGACATAATGTCTAATTTCACTGAACCGATCAGCAATTTAGCCTGAGCGCGTAAAGGCACGTGGTTTTTATCATCGGTGATCCATACATTTAAATCATCTTCGCGTTTAAAAATTCTTCCTTTTTGTACAATTGGTCTGAATTTTAAACATTTGAACCTCCCTAACTCGGTATCAATAACATCTTTACCTACGTATCTGATCTTCATTGGCCACATCTCCTTATCAACGATCGTACTGATGGTGAATATATCGCCTTCTTTAGCATTTGATAGATCCAAATTTCTGGCAGAATAAAAGGCCGAGATCATATCCTGAGTTCCTGCCGGGATATCCACTTTTTCTCCTTCACCAACATCTACTTTATTGGTATAATGGTTAAACGTATAATCCTGATTGATGATATAACCACCTTCATTAACCCTACGAACAAACATCCAAGGCAACAAGGCATCTTTATCGATAAATGTCTCATATCTATCACGTACTTTAAAAAACCAATCAAAAGTACCTTTAGAGTAACCGTTTCCCACAACGTGGTACACTTTACGTCCTGACACATCTATTACATCCGGTTTTACTTCTAAAGTAGCAACCCCTGCATCCATCATACCATAATGTAAACGGTAGGATAAGATTTCCCCTGCTTTAAAAGCATCATTTGTTTTAGAAGGCAAGTCTTTTTTAGGGCCATCAGTATTAATGATGATCTGTTCCAGGTTTTCTTTTTTAGAAGAAAAATAACCGGCCGAACATAAAGCTGCAGATACAGTTATTGTAGAAACAATAATAGCAATATGTTTAAGTGTTTTCATTTTTTTTGGTTGTTTGCTATAGTAATTTCAAATCCTATGCCAAGTTAAATTTACGTTTTTTTTCAGTGTTAATTTATGTAAAATTGGCTAAAAAGCTGTCAAAAACAATACTTTTGAGACATGAAGCAATTTATCATTTGTAGTATTTTGGGTGTTTGTATGGTTTCCTGCAATAACTCCATAAACATCACTCAATTATCCCCTACCCTAAACCAGTTAAAATCAGGCAACAAATTTCATATCATCTTACCCGAAAATCATACTACCGGATATTTATGGCAATTATCTCATACTTATGATGAAGAAAAGATCGGTTATTTAAATTCTGTTTGGCATGGAAATGAAAAGGGTGTTCACTTTAATTTTATTGCTGCCGATAAAGGCATTGATACGTTGAATTTTACTTTAATTAAATACCGGGATACTACAGAAGTAAAGTCTTTTATTATCGATATAAAATAAAACCATCAAAAAACTATTTTATCTTGTTCTTTTCTTGATAAAAAGAATCAAAAATCAAGTCTTCATAAAATTCCGCTAAAACCTTTATAGCTCAAACCTACACCCACTTTCTGGCTCATCGCTAAAATTTTTACCAAACATTTTTTTAACGCTCTGCCCCAAATCGCTTCGCGAACAGCCCAAATTAGCCTCGCACATGCAACCGCTTTTTGAACAATATTGATTTTTACGCTGAATTTTATAAGGACGAATGAAAAGAAAGATTACCTCTTTTTCTTAAGTTTAGCTAAATAACGTCTGAATAATTCATTCATGTTTTCAAATTCCTCTCTGTAAAAAATACCCACACCTTGTGTAAATGGTCCACCGTTATTAATTACCTGAGTGTTATCATTACTACGATTAAAACCTTTTACCCGATATTTTCCCGACTCTGTTAATTTATACTCTAAAGTTACATCACCAATTAAACCGCTGTTATTAGTGGTTTTGGCAGAATTATTACTCACGCCAAAGTTTCCATCAATCACTAAACGATTATTAAATAATTGTTTATTTAAAGTAAGATCCAACTCATCATTACTCAATCCCGTTCCCGGCCTGTAGTTTACGCCCACATCCACATCTTTGGTTACACCATTGAGCCAATTGCTTAATTTATTACTTAACATTTCAGAGCCAGTAGCTGCAACTGCACCACCGGCATTGATACCGCCGCCTCCTGAAGCAGAAACAGGAGTCACAAAACTTCGTAACAACAATAATGAAAAAACTTGTCGGTTCATTTCATTTTCATCACTTAAAATACTTTTTATACTGCTTCGAGCTGTTTCATCAATAGTTGGTAAATCAATACCAAATGAAATATCTGGTTGGGTTAATTTATTTTTCATGAATAATTTACAGTCTACCGTATATCGTTTCCCCGACGAATCGGCAGGATAGATAGGCCTTACAGATGCTCTTTGTCGGTAAATGGCTGTAATATCGATATCCGCTTTATACACGTTACCATTCCATTTAATGGAGCTTCCTTTTTGAATTTCGAATTTCTTGGTCACGAAATTTTCGAGTGTAAATAAATAATCACCGGTAGTGAGTACATAATCTCCAAACATATCAAATTTACCTTTGGAATTAATTTTCATATTCAGATTTCCGTTTCCTCTTGCCTTAATTACATCGCCCGATTTTTCATCAAAAATTAATTGTACCTCGGCATCCGAAGTTGCTTCTAAATTAAAATCGAGAGAAAAATTTGATTTGGATGGTGTAATTATTTTTTTGATCGTATCCTTAGTAACAAAACGGATAAAATCATTGCTTCCAACTTCTGAAGGTCCGTCCAACGGAATATAAAAATAAGTTCCTCCATTGGTCTTCATGTTGATTTCCATTTTGACATCATCCATAAACCCATAAATACCGGCATTTCCGGAAGCAAAAGCAGTACCGTAATAACTAGGATTATTGGCGGATGTTGTATTTAACAACATCAACTTATCAGTATTAATATCAAAGTCAATACGCATATTTTTAAAATTGCTATGAAAAATATTTCCATAAACAATTCCCAAATTATTAAACTTATCACGAACTTCAATATTCTCAAAATTAATTTGATTAGGCTTGATATCTACAAAACCACTCACACTGTATTGTACATTCAAATAATCAACGATCATTACACACTTAAAAATTTTAAGTTTAGCATTAATGAGTGGTTTATCCGGAGTTCCTGTAATGCGTCCATTTCCATTAAGATAACCTATCTTAAACGTCAATATATCTTTTAAATAAGGTTGAAGCAAAGACACATCAAAAGGTTCTGCTTTAAATGTGATATCTAAATTATCTTCTTTTTTCTTAGGAAAGTAATAACCTTGGAACTCGATATTCTTTAGTAAATTGCCTTCCATATCTTTGGCAAAAGCGGAGAACCCATCAATCTTCACATATTCTTTTTCGGAATAGTACTCACTTTTAATTTCGCCGTTTCCAATGACTCTATTATTAAGTTTAAGCTGATTGAAAGCGATATCGCTATTCACAATACTTTTATCAAACACGCCATAAACACTTGTATTTCCGGTAACGTTTCCATCTATGGTAATATTGACATCACTTAACAAAGGATTAAATTGACCCAGTTTGAAATTTTGTAATAAGATGTCAAACTTCTCCTGATTATTTTTTGACATTTTACCTTCGAGTGTGATCAGCTGATTTTGATTATAAAATGTTATCGGACTAACCGAAACAACAAAAGCTGTATCAATACTAATTACGTTTGGTTTGATCATTTGCCATACACTATCCGTTACAACAAATTTGGCTTTCTCAAAAACGATGTCTGCCTGATTATTTGCAAATAGTACATTTCCATTCAATGTACCCGAATTATTAGGTGATGCAAAATTATCCCAGCCTAATTCGAAGTGAGATTTTTTATCATCAGCCACTAAATTAATACTCGGATTTTTAAACGAAAAACTATCTGTTAGATTAACACTTTTGGCATTGTAAGACAGGCTTACTCCATTAGTCAAAGAATTTATATCAAGTTGATTATTTTTAAACTTTAGGCCCGCATATTCTACCAGATCGCTATTCGTTTTCAAATACAAATAACTAATAGCGGCATCAAAAGAACCATCGATTGTAGTATTTGGACTAATTGATAAATTTTTAATAAACAACTCTTTTACTATGGTGAAGTTTTTTATTTTGACATTCAATTCAGCTTTATCATTATAAATAAAACGGGTTTTAGTTTTTACAAAAGTTGGGAAGTAAGCGTTTAAGTATTGAGTAAAAGCGCTGGATAATGAACTCAACTTATACTTTCCTTGTAATTGTGCATTTAGCACATTGGAATAGAGTTTAATATTCTTAACCGGATTTTCCTGATCAAGATCAAGATTAAACGTACTTAAGTTGTATACTTTATCTTCTGTTTTATAGATCGTATTATCAAAATTGACCAAGCCACTTAAATTATCTATATCATCGCCATATAAATTGATGAGTATCTGTGAAGACACTTTACCATTGAGTTGAGGAGTTGATAAATTAGTTTTTTGAAGATCGAAATTATTAATAGTAGAAATAAAATCCATTTTAGGGAGTTTATGATTTAGGTCGATCGTTCCATCAAAATCAAAATCGGCATTGGGATCATGACTCACTAAATTTCCTTTAAATATTTTTTTCTTAAATGTTCCGTTGATCTGCAGATCATTGTACTCATAACTATTAACGGCAATAGATTTGATAACTCCATCCATTTGAGTGTCTAACTCATCTAAAGTAATGCCCTTACCTTTTATCTTGGCAGATAAAGAAACAGGACCTACCATGGTTAGGTTAGGTAAGAGTTTTGCAATTTGAAAATTAGCAGAACTAATGTTTCCGCTATACTCTACTGTTTTTGTTTTTTGATTATTATGAAGCTGTAGATCTGTTTTTAAATTTCCGATGGCGGTTTTAAAGGTACCATAAGTCACAAAATTATTTATGAAGCCATCAAACTTTCCTTTATAAGAAATAACACCTAGTTTTCCAATTTCCTTAGGCAATTTGATAAACGTTGGTTTATCAAACGGTGGAATAGGGAACTTTTCCAGATCCTGTTTAGAGGTTGCAATTTTTTCGGCATCAAAGTGAATAAAGGTTTTATCAATATCAGGTAAACCGGCCATACTGATATCCCCTACAAACTGTGTATTGTCGGCATACCTAACGTTCATATCGGTACCGTTCAGATCATTTACAAAACCTCTGACTTTACCATTGATCCTGAATGTTTCTTCAAAACCATTAATATCTTCGGCAAAATAAGTAATGTCTTTCATGTTGAGATAGGTACTATCTACAAACTTTGCTTTCATGTAAACCTTATTCACAAAATCATTATAATCATCCCAAGTGGAGTACGTAAAGGAGAGTTTACCTTTCACTAAACTATTGGCTGTTTTTAAATACAAACTATCACAACGCAATTGTGTAGAAGAAAGTGTTGCTTTTGTTGTTAAATTTTTCAGCTGAATCCCGGATTGTTCAACGGCTTGCAGATTGGTTATTTGAGCAAAAATTGTATCAGATCTAAAATCAATATCGGTAAATTTTCCATACACTTTTGAAACATGAATATTTCTGTAATTCATATTTCGAACTACTCTATTCGTATCTCTCAATAAATGATACGTAAAATCAACATTGTTTAAAACCAGGGCTCCATATTTAATTTTCCAGGGAGATTTAGTTGTGTCTGTTCTGGTAGTGTCTGTGGATTCAAAATAATCGGCCAAAAACTGAAAATTAAAATCTTCTTCGCCTTTGTATTTTAACAGTTTGATTTTTATATCTGTTAATTTCGCTTCATCTAAACTTAGTTTATATTTCTTATAATCAAAGCCACTTACATCAACGGTGATACTTTTACCCGACACCAAAGTATCGCCATGTTTATCTCCAACAAAAATACCTTCTAAGGTTACATTTTTAATTAAGGAGATTTTTAATCGGTCAATTTCAACTCTTGTGCCAAGTTCTTTACTTAAATAAGCAGTTGCTTTTTGAGCTGCCCAGGTTTGAAATGTTTCGGTTTGAAGTGCCAGAAACAAAAAGGACAAAAAAACCACAATAAATAATAAAGAAAACAAAATTGTTTTCCCTAATATTCTTGTAATTTTACGCATCCAATTCACGTTATAAAAATAATGAATAATACTGAGGATACGTTTATTTTAGGCATCGAATCGAGCTGCGATGATACCTCATGTGCTATTCTCAAAAACGAGGTGTTATTGTCTAACGTTACTGCTAATCAGAGTATCCATCAGCAATATGGAGGAGTAATACCTGAATTGGCCAGTAGAGACCACCAAAAAAACATTATTCCTGTAGTAGAAGCGGCGTTAAAAAATGCTAACGTCAGGCTTTCTCAGCTCAATGCTATTGCGGTAACGAGAGGTCCCGGTTTAAGCGGAAGTTTATTGGTAGGCTTGTCTTTTGCTAAATCTTTATCCTTAGCGTTAAACATTCCTTTGGTTGAAGTGAACCATATGCAAGGACATATTTTAGCACACTTTATTCAGGAGGCAGAAAACAGAAAGCAGAAAGCAGAAGACTGCACACTGCCAACTGAAAACTGCCAACTAAAAACTCCTTCTTTTCCATTTCTTTGTTTAACTGTAAGTGGCGGGCATACGCAAATTGTAAAGATTACCAATCATTTGGAATTTGAATTATTAGCCGAAACTGAAGACGATGCCGTGGGCGAAGCTTTTGACAAGGCTGCCAAGATATTAGGACTGCCCTACCCCGGCGGACCTTTGATTGATAAGTATGCGCAATTAGGCGATCAAACAAAATATAAATTTCCGATGCCGCACCTTAAAAATAACAACTATAGTTTTAGTGGTGTTAAAACAGCCTTTTTATATTTCATTCAGGAACAAACAAAATTAAATTCAAATTTTGTAGCAGAAAACCTCAACGATATTTGTGCTTCATACCAAGCTCATTTAATTAAGTATTTATTGAAAAATTTATTAGCTGTTTCCAAAGAAACAAACATCAAACAAATTGCTATTGCCGGTGGCGTATCTGCCAATTCAGGTCTGCGTAAAGAATTAACCATTTTAGGCCAAAAACACAACTGGCAAACGTATATTCCAAAATTTGAATATTGTACTGATAACGCTGCTATGATTGCCATTACAGGCTACTATAAATTTTTAAGAAAAGAATTTTGTGGTTTGGATGCAACGCCTTTGGCTAGGTATCATATTTAAATTACTGTCACATCGAGCCTGTCGAGATGTCAATGCATTATGATAAGTTCTCGACAAGCTCGAACTGACAAATTATTAAATACAATTTACTTCGTATTAAACTCATTCATGCATCTTGCCAAACCAATAAAGGCAAAAGCTTTCACGGCATCAGCGGCAATTTTGATACGATCGTTCAATGTTTTCTTCTCTTCATCATTCCATTTACCTAAAACATAATTTACCTGATTACCTTTCCCAAATTCGCTGCTGATACCAAAACGCAAACGCGGGTAATTAGTACTATTAAGCGTTTCCTGAATATTTTTTAAACCATTATGTCCACCATCAGATCCTTTAGGTCCTAGTCGAATTTTACCAAAAGGCAAGGCTAATTCATCTACTATGACCAAACAATTTTCAATGGCAATTTTTTCGGTTTGTAACCAGTAGTTTAAGGCTTTACCACTTAAATTCATATAAGTAGTAGGTTTGATCAGGATCAATTGTTTGCCTTTGTATTTCAGTTCTGCCACATCCGCCAAACGATCTGATTTAAATTTCAGATCATGTTCTTTTGCAATATAATCCAATACTTCGAAACCAATATTATGACGGGTGTGGGCATATTCCTCACCAATATTTCCTAATCCTACAATTAAAAACTTACTCATGCCGCAAAGGTATTTTATTTAGCAAAAAACAAGGTCATTTTTAACTAATTATCTCCTAAAAAATAATTTTATAAGTATTTTGTAATCTAAAATTAATGCTTATACTTGTATCATCGTAATTGTTGTTACAATTTCTTGTAATAACACAATCACAAAAAAAATTAACACATCATTCTTTTTAATTATCATTTCCCTTATTTAGCATATCTATGTTTGAAGTATTAGACCTTAGCGGCAGAGCCTTGCCTCAATTGAAAGAAATCTGTAAACAATTTGGTATCGACACCAAAGGATTGGCAAAGCCAGATATGGTTTTGAAAATTATTGAAGCACAAAGTTTTAATACAGACCTAGCGGCTCAGATAGCTGATCAGTTTTCAAAAAAAGACACTTCAACAAGCTCAGTGGCAGAAAAAGTAACTGAAATAAAGGTTAAAAAACCCAGAATTCAAAAAACGACCGAAACAAATGCTAAACCGGCAAGTCTTTTTTCTGAAAAACCCGTTGAAGAAAAAGTGATTGAGACAAAAGTTGTTGCTGAACCTAAAGTAGAAGAAAATACTTCAACAAGCTCAGTATCCGAAAAAGTAATTACTGAAAAACCGATTCACCAAAAACCGGTTCACGAAAAGCAACAACATCCTGAAAAAAGAGAAGAACGTCAACACAAAATTCCGGTTCATCATCACCAACAAAAACAAAGCAATACAGAATCTTCTGATCCTATACAAGTAGTTAATAATGATCTGGCCATTAATATTGAAGCTGAAGAAAAGCCTCAAACACCTGATGGTATGGAAACTAACGAATCTAAAGAACACAAACCACAACTTCCAAAACCAGAAAGAGTTTATTATAATTTTGATGGCATTGCCATTGGTGAAGGTGTATTAGAAATGATGCCTGATGGTTATGGGTTCTTAAGAAGCTCTGATTACAATTATTTAAGTTCTCCCGATGATATTTATGTATCACAATCACAAATCAAATTATTTGGTTTAAAAACCGGTGATGTGGTTCGCGGTGGTATTCGCCCTCCAAAAGATGGTGAGAAATTTTTCCCTTTAGTAAAAGTAGATGAGATCAATGGAAGAGAACCTTCTTACATCAGAGATAGAGTTCCTTTTGATTATTTAACGCCATTGTTTCCAAGCGAAAAATTAAAATTAACCGGACATCCTACTCAAACATTAAGCACACGTATCATTGATATGTTTGCTCCTATTGGAAAAGGCCAACGTGGTTTAATTGTAGCGCAACCTAAAACCGGTAAAACTGTTTTATTAAAAGATATAGCAAATGCGATTGCTTACAATCATCCTGAAGTTTATTTGATTATTTTATTGATTGATGAACGTCCGGAAGAGGTAACTGATATGGCTCGTAGCGTTAGAGCTGAAGTTGTATCATCAACCTTTGATGAACCGGCCGAAAAACATGTGAAGATCGCGAACATTGTTTTGGAAAAAGCAAAACGTATGGTAGAATGCGGACATGATGTGGTGATCTTATTAGATAGTATCACCCGTATGGCTCGTGCTTATAATACAGTAGCGCCTTCAAGTGGAAAAGTATTATCAGGTGGTGTGGAAGCAAACGCTTTACAAAAACCAAAACGCTTTTTTGGAGCGGCTCGTAAAATTGAAAACGGTGGTTCATTAACGATCATTGCGACAGCTTTAACGGAAACAGGTTCTAAAATGGACGAGGTGATCTTTGAGGAATTTAAAGGTACCGGTAATATGGAATTACAATTGGATCGTAAAATTGCGAACCGTCGTATTTTCCCTGCGGTTGATTTAACAGCTTCTTCAACACGTAGAGATGACCTATTGTTAAGTAAAGAAATGTTGCAACGTTTATGGGTATTGCGTAAACATTTAGCCGATATGAATCCGGTAGAAGCAATGGAGTTCTTACAAAATCAAATTAATAAAACTCAAACTAACGAGGAATTTTTAATCAGTATGAATGGGTAATAATTAAACTAGAATTATGAATACAAAATCTTTTTTATTTCCCGGCATCTATAGTTCTCTTTGCATCATTGCTACCTGCATTACATTTTATGGTGGTTTTATTGATCATATCAACAAAGCAACTATTATTTGCTGGTTATTAATTGTACCCTTTACCGTAGGAT
>Ga0066415_1000061_pt1 | contig 17234 bp, 18 predicted proteins | sample LakWasMet21_HOW5_2_FD_59542 | JGI IMG/M metagenome (GOLD analysis project Ga0066415, IMG submission 59542) | Freshwater sediment methanotrophic microbial communities from Lake Washington under simulated oxygen tension - Sediment Metagenome 21_HOW5 | ecosystem: Environmental > Aquatic >... | reverse complement strand
TAACCCATTGTTTCGCTTGAGTCTGAGTTTTTGAAAATGAGGTTTTTCGAAGTGCCCTAATGTAATAAGCTAGGCGTGCATAAAAATCTGTGTCAAATTAGGGCCGTATGACCGCTGGTTCTAGTAGGGATAAACGAAGTTGTGAAATGATTAAGAGAAGCGGAGCAGCGCACGCCGTTGGATGCTTCCCGCTATCCGCCTTGGCCCCGATTCCGGCAACGGTCACATGCGATTGTCTTGAGTGGTAAGAGCTGCAGTTTGCCCCAGTTGGCGGACATTTTTGCAGTAGATCAGAATACGGTGTCTGGATGGCTGAGGGCATGGGAATAGCATGAATTGCAGGGGCTTCGCGACCAGGAACACTCTGGTCGACCCCGTAAGGAGACGGTGAAAGACCGAGAATGAATGAGCGATGGTTTCGTCCTTGCGCAGCCCAGTGAAGTTGAGCATCCTCGTCATGGCCAATGCCCCGATGCATTGCAAGGCGATGGAGAAGGTCAACTGGGAATGGTTGCCTCGGCTGCCTTCCATTGCTTTGAAGCGATGCGCTCCGCGTTGGTCGAAATTTTAGGTTGCATGTGCCGGGTTATTTTCGCATATACACTTGCTAAGAATAAAATATTTTTAAATTCATGAATGCCATACATTTAATTCAAGTAAAATACTTAATAAGAGACTTTTTAAAAGAAATTTATCGTGTATATATTCAAATAATAACTAGATTTTTGATTCAAAGGTCTTCAAGAACATGGATTCATATTAATGCTCGTTTAGATGTTATCCCTAGCAATAAATCACAGAAACGACATACGCTTGCACTTAAAAAAGGTGCGTTCATTGAATCGAGATGTGTTGTAAATACTTGGCATGGAAATGTCATCTTCGGCGAAAATTCTCGTATCGGTGTCAACACCATCATCATTGGGCCTATTACTATAGGAAAAAATGTTAATATTGCACAGAATTGCTTTTTGAGTGGTGAAAATCATAAATATTACGATATTTCAAAGCCTCTTTTTGAACAAGGTTTTGATGTAAAGGCTATTATTATTAATGATAATGTATGGATTGGCGCAAATTGTACAATTCTGCCAGGCGTTGAAATTGGTGAACATTCAATTATTGGAGCAGGAACCGTGTTAACTAAAACTATACCTGCGTACTCTGTTGTTGTCGGAAATCCCGCACACATAATTAAAACATTTAATCATATCAAAGGTATTTGGGAGAGAACAAATAACTAAACACGATTATAAATAACCTAAGTCTATGTTGCGATGGCCTTTGTTGCATAAATCATCGAGATCATGCAGAATTTAAAGTAAAAAACCCTGCTCCCGAACACCCCATTGGAGTGACTACAATCGATCTGTGAAACAATAAGGTTCGTTATTACTCTGGATAGGCAAAAACAATGGATTGGTTGGGCCCAGCGAGTTGCAAGGAGGGGCGATTCGATACATTTTCCGATGCTGCCATCCGGTTTTATTTGATTGTCATAAATATGTTAGGTTTGGTATTACGGCAATCCATGGGTATGGTTGCCAACTTGTTAAAGTTGTCTGAACTCGACAGGCCGGTTCCGGACCATAGCACACTTTGCCGTCGCCAAAAGAGCTTGCAGATATGTATTTCGCATCGCCCCAATTTCAATGGTTTGTATCTGCTAATGGAGAGCATCGGCGTAAAAAATTCTCTGCGAGGATGAGGAAAACCAAGATATAAGGTACCGAATAGCATAGGCAATGGCGCAAGGTTTACCTGAGCATCTCTGCTGAAACCCTCGAAATCCGAGCCATTAAGGTGGCATCCAATCGTGTCGGTGATGCTCAGGTTCTACCTGACTTGTTGGTTCAGATCCCAAACAAAGAGGGCATCGCACGGGTAAGTGGTGATGGCGCTTATAACACTAAAGCCCGTTATTCAGCAATTGCTGATCTCAGCGCAGATGCCGTCATGTCTGTGCGAATTACTGGCATTATGGAAAGAGAATACGTCTGGCACCCAAGCCAGAAATGAAAATTTGAGTGCTACTCAACGGATGGGTGAGTGAGTCATGGCTTGTCACTTTAACAGCCAATTTGCCGACTTGCACATACGAGCTGAAATTTTAAACCGGTACCGATTGGGAACACCGGTGACGGTTTCTACAACCTAGATCCGCCTGATATTTGTGGCAACGGGAAATTTATACAGCATTCTAATAAATGTAACAAATCGGCAAATTAATAATATTAATATAGATTTTTTTCTATTTAGTAGCTCTTTCGTGTCAATACAATATTTTAGCACAAGGGAAAACGAAATGAAGCGTGATGTTTCCATAATTATAGTTAGTTACAATACGAGAGAAATGACTATTGACTGTATTAAGTCCGTAATCGAACAAACAAAGCAAGTAAGTTATGAATTGATTGTCCTTGACAATAACTCTTCTGATGGCTCCGCTGAAGCTATAGTAAAAGAATTCCCGTCTATAAATGTTATCGCACTTCATGATAATATTGGTTTTGCTAGAGCAAATAATTTTTCAGCTAAAGAAGCAAAAGGAAAATATCTATTATTGCTTAACCCTGATACGGTTATTCTTGATCATGCAATAGACAAGATAGTTTCTTTTGCTGAAAGTTGGAAAGATGAGAGCATCTTTGGCGGGAGAACTTATTATGGAAATGGCAAGTTGAATCCTACCTCTTCTTGGAAGAAACCGACGCTATGGAGCCTGTTTTGCTTTGCGTTTGGTTTGACGGTTATTTTCAAAAGGAATAGATTTTTCGATCCCGAATCATATGGAGGATGGCAACGAGATACGATCAAAAATGTGGATATTGTCACCGGATGTTTTCTTTTACTAAAGAAGCAAACATGGGATAAGCTGAATGGGTTCTCGCCAGATTTTTTTATGTATGCGGAGGATGCAGACCTTTGTATTCGGGCATTGGAGTTTGGAATTCAACCGGTAATTTATCCCGATGCAAAAATCATCCATTATGGCGGCGCCTCCGAAAAAATTCCAGCCGATAAAATGGTGCGATTGCTGAAAGCAAAAATTTTACTAATTCATAAGCACTGGAAAGTTAAGCAGTTCGTTTGTTTGGGCGTATTTTTTTACCTTACCGCCGCTTTTATCAGAGCCAGGATTCCTATAAAATTTTCATTTTCTGCCGAAAAGATTTCGTTATGGCGCGAAATTTGGGACAGGCGTGAGGAATGGGCATTCAATAAGTGAACTGAAGCAGCCTCTCGCGAAAGCTCATTCGGATATTTTGATAGTTGATAGAAGACTTTTTTTCCATTTACTAATCGTATCCATAGTCATAGGTTTCAAAGTCGCAGATTTTGAATATACATAATTACTTGAAATAATAAGGCGATTGAGTGGCAACTATCATCATTCCTGCTCATAATGAAGCTAATTCAATTTTTTCTTGCTTACACAATTTAGTTGAATCTCTAGATATCGATAAATATCAAGTTATCGTTGTTTGTAATGGATGTACCGATGAAACAGCAAACATCGTCAAAGCATTTTCAAATGGTGTTGTTTGCTTAGAAACTGAAATTGCTTCCAAAACACATGCACTTAACATGGGGGATAATGAAGCTAGATTTTATCCTAGAATTTATTTAGACGCTGATGTCGTCATTAACAGCGACGCCGTAAGAGCCATGTGCGCCACTTTGAAAAATGATTGGTTAGCGACCTCTGTCGAACTCAAAATAGATACGTCAAAAAGTTCCTGGCCTGTTAGAGCATTTTATGACATCTGGTTAAGGACACCTTACTGCAAAGCGGGTGCGATCGGAAGCGGTGTTTATGCGCTTTCTGAAAAAGGAAGAGCTAAATTTGACCAGTTTCCTGATTTAATCTCGGATGATGGTTATGTACGCTGTTTGTTCAAGGAACAAGAGCGCACAATGACCAAGGGGGATTACGCTTTTATAAAGGCGCCCAAAGATTTAATAAGCCTAATAAAGATCAAAACGCGCAGCCGGCTTGGGCGTTATCAATTACAAGACAAATTCCCCCATATATTAGCTAATGAAGAGAAAAACCATTTGTCTACATTTGGAAATCTGCTATGCAATTTTAAATTATGGCCAAAATTATTAACTTATTTTTTTATCAATGTCGTTACACGTATTAGAGCCAGATACCAATATCTGACAAACCAGATAAAATGGGAAAGAGATGAATCCAGCCGAAGCTAACGAAAAGAGAGTACTCCTTATCTCATCTTCCGGTGGGCATTGGAAGCAAATGCGCCGAATTGAACCCGCTTTTGATAATTTCATTAAATTTTACGCTTCTACGGATTCGAGTTATTCTCAATTTGTTCCAGACGAAGTTTTTTATTCGCTTCCAGACGCCTCGTTGTGGAATAAACCTGGATTGTTATGGCAGGCGCTTAATGTCCTTTTTCTGTTAATTAAGATCCGGCCTGATGTCGTGTTTTCAACTGGTGCTTCAGTAGGATTTTTTGCTCTTTTTTTTGCAAAAAAAATGAATAAAAAAACTATATGGTTAGATAGTGTGGCTAATGCTGAACAAATGCCTATGAGTGGATTGAAAGTCAGGCCCTATGCCGATCTATGGCTAACCCAATGGGAACATTTGGCCAAACCCGAAGGACCTCACTTTTATGGGGCTGTTTTATGATTTTTGTTACTGTGGGATCGCAATTGCCTTTTGATAGGCTCATTAGAGCAGTGGATGAATGGGCAGAGAGAAATAAAGACCAGGAGATAATCGCGCAAATTGGCAATTCGGATTATATACCGAAAAATATGTCATTTTTTCAAACATTAACACCCGACCAATATAGTAATTTTTTTCATCGAGCAGATTTTGTAATTGCCCATGCGGGAATGGGCACCATCATTAGTGCATTAGAACACGGGAAGCCCTTGTTATTGTTACCTCGATTAGCTAATATGGGCGAACATCGTAATGATCATCAATTGGCAACTGCACGTCGTTTTTCTAGCTTCAAAAATATTATAGTTGCTGATAATGCGTTTCATTTAACTAAAGAAATTTATGCTTTGCTTAAGAATGGTCCTATATCATCTACTCATGTTGAACCCGAAGTCTCAGCTCAACTAATTTCCGCGATTAAAAAATATGCCAATGATGAATAACTCCAACATAGCGACATTTAGTTCAGATAGTTCTAACTATAAATATTTTTTTGTTATTCTATCTTTACTTTTTTTTTCATCCGCTTTTCTATACTGGCATGTATTTATCGATTTAGTAGATATATGGAACGAAAAAGAAGAATATAGCCATGGATTCATTATTCCTTTCCTCTCTTTTTATTTGCTATGGCAAAAAAAGGAGACAATTCTAGCTGAAAAATTTTCTCCTTCATGGTGGGGTGTGATCATCAGCATTCTAGCCATGATATTGTATTTTATCGGAACTGTTGGGGATGTTTACTTTCTACTAAGATTCTCATATATTTTATTACTCATTGGGATGGCATTGTCCGTTTTCGGTGTAAAAACGACACACTTGATGTTGGTTCCCATTTTATTCATTTCCTTCTCCTTTCCTTTACCCCCGGTATTACAGGCCACTTTAACGGCAAAACTACAACTTATTTCCTCCCAATTAGGGGTTTCTCTCATTCATGCATGCAGAATTCCCGTTTTTTTGGAAGGCAACATAATCGATTTAGGCAATTACAAATTACAGGTGGTTGAGGCATGTAGTGGACTTAGATATTTATTTCCACTGATGAGTTTAGCGTTTATCTGCGCTTATATGTATCATGTTGCATTTTGGAAGCGCGCCATTGTATTTTTGACATCCATACCCGTTACCGTGTTTATGAACAGCTTTCGCATCGGCGTTATCGGGATTCTAGTCGATAATTGGGGAATTTCGATGGCTGAGGGATTTATCCATGACTTTGAAGGATGGATCGTTTTTATGGCCTGTTTCCTCGTTTTGTTTTTTGAAATGTGGGTATTATCTTGGAATGAACGTCAACAAAAAGGTTGGGGAGATGTTTTTGGTTTAGTGGTATCGACTACGGGGTCAAGATCATCCAGTATCTCTTTTCCCACAAATCTCTATCCTTCTATTGCCATTTTATTAGGCATTTTAGTTACCATAGCAACTGTTAAACCTTTGGGTGAACGAGATGATGTTATCCCTCCAAGAAAACAATTTTATTCATTTCCCACACAGTTGAGTAATTGGTCCGGCCATGCAGATACCTTGGACAAAAATACGATTGACTTTTTAGGTTTATCAGATTATATCCTTTTCAATTTCAGCAGCCCAACCAATAATTGGATCAACTTTTATGTCGCCTATTATGAGACCCAAAAACATGGCGCCGTTCCTCATTCGCCAAAACTGTGTATCCCGGGTGGCGGTTGGGAAATAACAGAGATCAGCGAATTTAAAAGCAATAACATTGATTTGAACAGGGCTATTATTGCAAAAGGAAATAATCGCCAACTGGTTTATTATTGGTATAGGCAAAAAGGGGAAAATATCGCCAATGAATACCTATTTAAATGGAACACGTTTTTAAACTCTTTCAAATATCAAAGAACAGACGGTGCTTTGATACGATTAACAACACCCATTGCTCCTGACGAATCGATAACCCTAGCGGATCAACGCTTGCAACAATTCATGGTGCTGATCGACAATCAAATTTCGTCGTATGTCCCAGATTAAGTTATTATAAATTACACATTGATTTAACATATTCTATTCCACGAAATCAATTTACCGGAATTATTGGCAAACAACCATGCAGAACATAAATACAAAAATAAAATTATTGTCATTTACTTGCGCTTTATTATCGCAAGGATGCAGTGATTCAACCGAACGTGTATCTGAGTATTTGCAAAGCGGCAAATCACATTTTGAACAGCAAGATTATTCAAAGGCCCGCCTAGAGTATAAAAATGCCTTACAAATCGACAAGAAATTGGTCGATGCGTATTACCATTTAGCGCTGATGGATGAGAAGGATCAAAACTGGAACGGCGAGTTTTCCAATTTATCCGAAGTAATTAAACTTGATAAAAACCATATGGCTGCCCGATTGAAACTGGGGCAATTGATGTTATTGTCGGGGCAATCCGAGCAGGCTTTAGAACAAATCGACGAAATATTTAAAATTTCCAAGGACAATCCGGATGCGTTTGCCTTGAAAGGCGCGGTACTGTTAAAGAAAAAGGATACCGCAGGTGCGATGGAAATGGCGGATAAAGCCCTGGCCGTCAAACCCGGTCATGTGGATGCCACCAGTTTGAAAACACTTATTTTTCAGGCCAAAAATGATTTTCCGTCCGCATTGGCAACGGTCGAACAAGCTTTAAAGGTCAATGAAAATGAAATTTCATTTAACCTTTTAAAACTTCAGCTTGACAGCGCGCGCCAGGATAACGCAGCGATCGAAGCCGATTATCAAGGGTTACTGAAGCGGTTCCCCGATAAATTGGAGTTCAACTTTGCTTTGGCGAAGCATTATTTTGATCAGGGCCAAAAAGATAAATCTATAGCGTTATTGCAAGCGCTTATCAAGAGCCATCCTCAGGATCCTAAACCGAAACTGATACTTGCCGATTTTATGATCAACTCCGATCCGGCTATGGCCGAAAAAACTTTAAAAGATTTTATTTCCGAAAATAAGGAAGAAACCAACTTTTATTTTAGCTTGGCAAAATTATATCTGCAGCAAAAGAAATTTGATCAAGCCGAAGACGCCCTGACACAGATTGTTCAACTTGCCAAAGAAAATAAAGCCATCATAGCGGCCAAGGTTATGCTGGCGAACCTGGCAATGCAAAAATCCGATCTTGACAAGGCGACGGCCCTAGTCAAAGAAGCATTAGTATTGGATCCCCGCCATTTTGAGGCATTGTTGTTAAATGCAAGGCTCAAGCTGATCAATGGTCTTTATGATGATGCGATCGCGGATTTGCGCAGCATCGCACAGGATTATTCAAAATCCGATGAAGCACTGGTACTGTTGGCCCAGGCTTATCTGAAAAAGAACTCGCCCGAATTGGCTGAAGAAAATTTCCGTAAAGCGTTATCTCTAAATCCGGGTAATTTAGCCGCCGTCATGCCGGTTGTTTCGCGCATGATCAATAGCAACGACCTGGCTCGGGCCGAAGATTTACTGCAGAAGGCATTATCGATTAAACCAGATGATGCCGGCGCTTTGCAAGCCCTGGCTCAAGTCCGCCTCTTAAAGAATGACTGGAAGGGTATGCAACAAATCTCCGATCAGATTGCAAGCAAACCGAATGGGCAGGGTTTTGCCAAATACCTCGGCGGAAAGATATCTCAAGGTCAAGGGCATTTTCAAGAGGCGATCGATCAATACAAGCAGGCTCTATCGACTACACCCCAACTTCCTGATGCGTTGAATAGCATGTTGGCTTGTTATAACGCATTAAATCAACGGCCATCGATGCTGGCTTATCTAAATGAGTTTATGCAGAAAAACCCCGGCGAGGTTTATCCTTTGGTTTTAACAAGCGGTCTCTTTGCGCTCGATAAAAAATGGGAAGATGCTTTGGCGTTGCTCAACAAGGGCCTAGAAAAATTTCCTGAATCGCCAGTGTTACATGAAGCCATCGCCCGGATATACCTAGCTAAAAACGATATGCAGAATGCGATCCAGGCGTATAAAAAGGGCCTTGAGAAAGCACCGGACAATGTCCAGTTAAGACTGCTTTTAGCAATCGCATATGAAACGGCAAAACAATACGACGATGCATTAGCCAGCTACGAAGCCGTGCTGGAGAAGCGACCGGATGTGGATACCGCAATTAATAATTTGGTTGCATTATTACTCGATCATTTTCCGAGCAAAGAAAATTCGGCAAGAGCAGTTAAACTGGCGCAGCGTTTCGAAAACTCGGGTCAACCCTTTTTTCTAGACACCTATGCCTGGGCTTTGTTAAAGGACGGCAAAGCCGGACAAGCCTTGCCTCTTTTCGAAAAAGTTGTGGCCTTGAAGCCGGATGTGCCGGTTTTCAAGTATCATTTAGGCTTGGCACATCATCAGCTCAACAATAATGACAAGGCTATTGGCATTTTGGAAGATGCGTTAAAAATCGGCTCCAAGGGTGATCAGTTTGTTGAAAAGGATCTGACCATCCAGTTATTGAATGAGTTGAAAAATAGCAAAAATGGTTAAACCAGTATTTCGGTCATTATCAACTTTAGCCCACGTGTTTTAATACGCCTTCTTTTTTTGCGGCCGAGATTCCCTGAATCCAGGTAACATGGATGTATAGAGTTTTGGATACCCGCCTCCCGGCGTGTATAGCGACCTTGGTGTATAACGATATGGGTTTAATAGGACGCGCCACATCACTTTATTACATTAGGCTCAGGACAACGACCCATGAGGCTGTCAGATTTCACTCAAAATCGAGACAATAATTTCAATTTGATTAGAATTGCCGCTGCGTATGCGGTATTGGTGACACATAGCTTTGCAATAGCTATCGGCTCGGATGATGCTGAGCCCTTTCGCCATACTCTCGGCATGACGATTGGCTCGATTGCTGTTGATATATTCTTCTTAACAAGTGGCTTTCTTGTCACTGCCAGTCTCTTGACGAGACAAAGCGCAATTGAATTTGTCTGGGCGAGAGTCCTAAGAATATTTCCAGCCCTTCTTGTAATGTTGCTGTTGACTGTTTTGGGGCTCGGCCTGTTTTTTACAACGGTTTCTTGGCCCGCCTACTTCGCCGACCCCAAAACTCACACGTATTTCCTAAAATGCTTAACTCTCTTTAGCGGCGTCAGGTACGAACTGCCTGGTGTTTTTGAAAGCAATCCTTACAAACGTGCTGTCAATGGCTCCCTGTGGACAATGCCGAATGAGCTGAAGATGTACGCAATCTTGGTGCTAATTTGGGTGTCTTTGAGTTTAACAGCAAGGTTTCGATTAAAGTCATTCAAAATCACGATCGTCTCAGGCACATTATTGGCTGGGCTTTTTGTTATTCTGGGCCACCTCAACAAAACGCCAGAAGGTGACGCCTTCTTAAAGCTGTTTTTTATGTTCTTTAGCGGAGCGTCTTTTTATATCCTCAAAGACAGAATCATTCTGTCACGGACTGTTTTTTATATTTTTTTAGCCGCTCTGATATTGGCAACGTTCAATAAGAACATTTTTTTCATCGTTTACGTAACGACACTTACCTACATTTTATTTTTCGTTGCTTACGTCCCATCTGGGTTCATCAGGGCATACAATCGTTTGGGAGACTACTCCTATGGTGTTTACCTCTATGCCTTTCCTGTTCAGCAATCAACCGCTGCCTTGTTACCCGGCGTCTCCGTTTTGACTATGGTGATTATTTCTAGTGTAGTTACACTTCTATTTGCCATGCTTTCTTGGCATTTCCTAGAAAAACATTCTCTCAAGTTGAAAGGTCATTCTGTCAATTACACCATAAAGATACTCAAGGCCATCTCGTATGTCATCTTTTTTCCTAAACGCAGTCCTGAGCGATAATGGTCACTTAAACAAGCGCATGGCTTTCGTCGGCGCAAACCATTTTTACTGGAGCCGTAGTAATTCCTGAACGACATATCTATACGCGTTAGCGTTAGCTTTGCATCGTTCAATGAACTGCCCCACATTTTTGAAACCCGCAGGAGTTCGGCCATTTATGAAAATCGCGATCATCGGCACCGGCCATGTCGGCTCGGCGACCGCTTACGCGCTGGTGTTGAAAGGCCTCTGCGATCATCTGGTCCTGGCCGGCAGAAATCTGGCCAAAGCGCGGGGCGATGCGCTCGATTTGCAGCACACGCTGGCTTTTTGCGAAAGGTCGATGGTGATCGAAAGCGCCGGGCTCGAAGAGGTCACGGATAGCGACATCCTGGTCGTGACCGCCTCGATGCCCACCTCGGGGCAGATGACTTCGCGCCTCGAACTCGGTCCGGCCAACGTCGCGTTGTTCCGGCAATTGATCCCGCTGCTGGCGCGCAACAATCCGGATGCGATCATGCTGATCATTACTAATCCGGTCGACATCATGACCTATCTCGCAACGCAAATCTCGGGCTTTCCCGCCGCCAGGATCATGGGGATCGGCACCCTGGTCGATTCGGCCCGCTTCCGCTCCCGGCTGTCGATCGAGGAGCAGATCCATCCGGACGATCTGCGCGCCTATATTCTCGGCGAACATGGGCCGAATCAGTTTCCGTTGTTCAGCGCCGCCTCGGCCGGCAGTGAACCTATCGACGATAATCCCGCACGCCGCGATATTTTCAACGCGGTGCACAGCGCCGGCTTCGATGTGTACAAAGCCAAGGGTTACACGAATTATGCGATCGCCGCGGCAGCCTGCGAGGTGATTCGGGCGATTGTTTACGACTCGCACCGGACCCTTCCGCTCAGCACCTATCTCGATGAGTGGCTCGATATCCGGGACAATTGTTTCAGTATTCCGGTCGTGGTCGGCAGGCGCGGTATCCTCCGTCATCTGCATCCGGACCTGAACCGCGCGGAAAAAAAAGCCTTGGCAAAGGCCGCGAGAGCGATCAAAGACCAGATCGAAGGCCTGCTTTTGCCTGAAGACCGCTTACGCTAACCTGGAAATCCGCATGCCCATTCATCACCTGGAAACTCATCGCACTCACCGCACCGGCTGGCTGCGCGCCGCGGTCTTGGGCGCCAACGACGGCATCGTCTCGACGGCCAGTCTGATCGTCGGGATCGCGGCCTCGCAGGCCACGCAGCATGCTATTTTGCTGGCCGGCGTCGCCGGCGGGGTCGCCGGCGCGATGTCGATGGCGGCCGGCGAGTATGTCTCGGTCAGCTCGCAAGCCGACACCGAAAAAGCCGATCTGGCGCGCGAACGCAAGGAACTCGATGAAAATCATCCCTACGAACTGAACGAGTTGGCCGCGATTTATATCCGCCGCGGCCTCGATCCGTTGCTGGCCGAACAGGTCGCGATTCAATTGATGGCGCACGACGCGCTCGGGGCGCATGCGCTCGAAGAATTGGGCATCTCGGAGCAAGGCTCCGCCCGCCCGCTGCAGGCCGCCCTGACGTCGGCGGCGACCTTCGCGGTCGGCGCGGCGCTGCCTTTGCTGGTCGCGCTATTCGTGCCCGGCCCCGATACCGCCCTCGCGGTGTCGTCGTCATCGCTGCTTTTTCTGCTACTACTGGGCATCGTCTCGGCCTATACCGGCGGTTCGAGCTTGCTCAAGGGCGCCGTGCGGGTCACTTTCTGGGGCGCACTGGCGATGGGCCTGACTGCCGGCGCCGGCGCGCTGTTCGGCACGGTGGTTTAATCCGGCGCGATGACCTGGTTTGTCTATATGATCCACTGTAGCGACGACACGCTGTATACCGGCATCACGAACGACGTGCGACGCCGTTTCGAACAGCATGCCAGCGGGCGCGGCGCGAAATATTTTCTCGGCCGCCGGCCGCAGCAACTTGTTTATCTGGAATCCGGACATGACCGCAGTTCCGCGGCCCAGCGCGAAATGCAGCTGAAAAAACTGAGCCGGCAACAAAAAACGCTGCTGATCGCATCGGATGGCAACCGGATATCAGATATCCTGATCGATTCAGCCTCGCAGCAAGCGGCGGATGACCATGCCTGATCACGCCCTGATCCATATCTTCGGTGAAGTGCTGTTCGACCATTTTCCGGACCGCAGCCGCGTGCTGGGCGGCGCGCCGTTCAATGTCGCCTGGCATTTGCAGGCCTTCGGGCAATCGCCCCGCTTGATCAGCCGTATCGGCAACGATCCGGAAGGACGGGAAATCGTCCAATCCATGCGGGATTGGGGCATGCGCACCGATGCCCTGCAAACCGATCCCAGCCGTCCGACCGGACGCGTACAGGTATCGATCACTGACGGCGAACCGCATTACGAGATCGTCTCCGCTTGCGCCTACGATTTCATCGATCAGAACACCTTGGCTGGGCAAAGCAGCCAGGGCATTCTTTACCACGGCTCGCTGGCGATCCGCAATGCGACCTCGCGCGCAGCCTTGCAGACCGCCAAGATCGGGCATCGGGGCAAGATTTTTATCGACGTGAACCTGCGTCCGCCCTGGTGGGAATACGACACACTGCTGCCATTGTTGCATGATGCGGACTGGGTCAAGCTGAATGAGGCTGAACTGCTGACCCTATGCCCCGGCCATACCGACCTGGAAACTGCGGCGCGGGCTTTCCTTGCGGAGTTTGATCTCGAAACCTTGTTTGTGACCCGCGGCGCCCAAGGCGCGCTGGCTTATGACCGGCGGCATCGATTGATCCCGGTCAAGCCGCCCATATCAACCGCCGTGATCGACACCGTCGGCGCGGGCGATGCGTTCGCCGCGATTCTGCTTTGGGGCCTGAGCGCGCAGTGGCCGCTGCCGACGACGCTGGAACGCGCTCAGGACTTTGCGAGCGCTCTGGTCGGCAAACGCGGCGCGACGGTAACGGATGAGAATTTCTATCGCGCGTTCTGTCAGTCTTCCCATTCCAACTCAGCGAACGCGGTCGATACGTTTTTACGGTGAAAATCGTCGAACAGTTTCCATTCGGCTTTTGCCTGATAGCCGACGCTTTCGAGCGCCTGTTCCAGCAAGCCGCCGCTTTTGATCAAGGCCCTGATGTCGCTCAGCAGCGACTGTAAATAGCGCTTTTCGGGTTGCAGGCTTCGCGGCCAGTCGGTCACGATCGGGCCGTGGCCCGGAATCACGGTTTTATAGGCATGGCGCTCCAGTGGCTCGATCACCGCGAGCCAGCCTTTCAAACTGCCATCGATCACCGGCAAATGTTCGAGAAAGAGTAAATCGGCCAACCAGAGGGTGTCGGTCAGCGGGTCATAGATCGACAGATCGTTGTCGGTATGCGCCGCTGGGTGCGCGGTGAGTTTCAGGATGCGCCCGCCGAGATCGATGTCGAGTTCCTTGTCGACCGCAACGTCGGGCGGAATGAGGTCGCCGGCGCCGAGATCGATGCCCAACAGTTCCTTGGCCTTGGCCAAATAAAAGGGGCCGCGCGCGGCCATCGCCCGGCCGAGGTTATGATGGCCGACAAACTTGACGCCTTCGGCCTTGAACACGCTGTTGCCGTAGATGTGGTCCGGATGCACATGGGTGTTGATCACGTAACAGATCGGTTTGTCGGTCGCATGCCGAATCGCCTGCAAAAGTGCCCTGCCCTGATCGGGATTGCCGCCGGTATCGATCACCGCGACACAGCGTTCGCCGACGATGAAGCCGATGTTGGCGATCGCGCCGTGATTGTGGGTATCGGGGATTTCGTGAGGCCCCAAATGCACAAAGATGCCGGGGGCGACCTGAGTCACCGACAAAACGGTGGCCGCTGTTGCCGACGCTGAAAACAGCAACAACAGCACCACTGCCCGGAATTGACTTAAACGGATTCGGACGCGGCTCGACATGGGCAGACCTGGGAGGGTGTGAATGGACGCTTGGATCAAGGATGAAATAGGCCCTGCGTAGTTCCGATTATGCTGCCCCCCGCGATGATGCGAAGGTAGAAATCCATATCGCAGCCCCACCGTCCTGTCAATTCCCGCGCCGAAAGCCGGCGCGGGAACATCAACACGCTTAATTTTTGGCTTGTTCGTCTTTCAGGAACTCAGCCAACTGTTTCGCCGGCACATAACCCGGCAACAAATTGCCTTTCTCGGTCACGATCAGCGGCGTGCCGCGCACTTCGAAGTCATTGGCCAGTTGCATGTGTTGATCGACCGGATTCGCGCAGGTTTTTTCCTTCGGCGTTGCGCCTTTCTTCGCCTCGGTCAGCGCCTTGTTCCGATCGTCCGCACACCAGACCGAAATGGCTTTGGTATAGGAATCCGAGCCTTTGCCGGCGCGTGGATAAAACAGGTATCTGACCTTGATGCCTTCGGCGAGATATTGGTCGATCTCGGAATGCAGCTTACGGCAATAGCCGCAATCGATATCGGTGAACACGGACACCATGTATTTGCCGATTTTCGGCTTGAAGATGATCATGTTGTCTTCGCCGACCTTGTCGAGCGCGGCCTTGCGGGCGCCGCCCAATTTTTCTTCGGTCAAATCGGTGCGTGAAGCCAGATCGACCAGATGGCCTTGCAGCAGGTATTTACCGTCTTCGCTGGCATAGAAAATATTGGCGCCGACCATCACTTCAAACACGCCCTTGATCTCGGAGGGTTTGATCGAATCGATTTTGACCGCAGGCATCGCCTTGGCGATGGCGCCCTTGACGGCGGCCTCATCCGCCTGCGGCGTTCCGACAAACAACGCCGATACAGCGAAAGCAACAACAGAAATAATTTTCTTCATGATCTGCTCGTTTTTAAAGTGTAAAAAGGGTGTGCGGATTTTCGAACAATGGAAATCAAAGAGTGCTTACTGGAACAGGCGCTGGATATCCATCACCATTCCCAACGTCATCAGGGTCAGCAATATCGCGATGCCGATCTGCTGAAAGACCATCTGGCTCTTTTCGGAAAGCGGCCTGCCTTTGACCGCTTCGAGGCCGAAAAACAGCAAATGGCCGCCGTCCAGCACCGGTATCGGCAACAGATTCAACACGCCGAGACTGACGCTGACCAGCGCGATGAAGCGCAAAAAATGCACGAAGCCGATGTCCGCCGATTCGCCCGCATATTGCGCGATGCTGATCGGCCCGCTCAAATTTTTGACCGAGGCCTGCCCCAGCACCATCTTGCCCATCATTTTGAGTGTTGAATACGAATACTCGTAGGTCTTCACGAAGGCGGCCGGCACCGCCTCAAGCGCCCCCAAGGAATAGGTCGCGGTCAGCGATTTTTTGACTTCCTCTGGAATGAATACCGAGGCACCGATTTTACCCTCGGCTTTCGGCGCTTCGCCTTCGATCGCCGACGGCGTCTGCACGACTTTCGGCGTGATCGCCAAACTTTGACGCGCGCCGCCCCGCTCGATTTCGACTTCTATCTTTTGGCCGGGATGGCTTTTGACATAGTCGACCCATTGCGCCCACTCGTCGATCGATGCGCCGTCGGCGCTGAGCAGTAAGTCGCCCGATTTCAAACCGGCCGCCAAGGCCACGCTGTCCGGTAACACCTTGTCGATGACCGGCCGCAATTTCGGCATCCAGGGATTGAAACCCAGCCGTTTATACAATTTTTCGGGATCGGCGATGTCGCCGTCGGCCATTTTGATCCATCTGACCTCTTCGCGGCCCTGTCTGTCCTTGACGAGCACCTTGATTTCCTGGTCGCCGTCGAGCGCCGCGCCGACGAAAACATTCAAGGTCTCGGTCCAGGTCGGCGTCGGCTGGTCATTGACCGCCATGAATTCGTCGCCTTCGAGCAAGCCCGCTTCCGCGGCGATCGTGCCTGCGTCGATCTTGCCGAGGATCGGCTTGCTGCCTTCTTCGCCGGCGACCAACACGACCCAGAATAACGCGACGGCCAGAATCAGATTAAAGATCGGTCCCGCCGCGACGATCGCGGACCGTGCCGAAAGTTTTTGCCGGTTGAACGCATAAGGCAGATCCTCGCTTTTGACTTCGCCTTCGCGCTCATCGACCATCTTCACGTAGCCGCCGAGCGGGATCGCCGAGATCACATATTCGGTCGCATCCGGCGCCTTCTGGTAAGACCACAGGACCTTGCCGAAACCGACCGAAAAGCGCAGCACCTTGACACCGGCCCTGCGCGCGACCCAGAAGTGTCCGAACTCGTGGAACGAAACCAGGACGCCGATCGTGAGGATGAAATAAAACAGAGTGCTCATGAAAAATTAGCCGGTCAATTGCTCGATAATTCGATTAGACACCATTCTCGCTAATTTATCCTGATCCAAAATGATTTCGAGTGAATCGGCCGCCTTGACTTCGATCGCGTCCATGCAGCGTTCGATGATGACCGGAATGTCGGTAAAGCGCACCCGGCGATTCAGGAAGGCGTCGACCGCGATTTCATTGGCCGCGTTCAATACCGCCGGCATCGTGCCGCCGGCTTCGATCGCCTTGTAGGCCAGGCGCAAACACGGAAAACGCTCGAAATTCGGCTCCTCGAAATCCATGCGCCGGATATTGAAGATATTCAACGGCTCCGCACCGGACTCGAAGCGCTCGGGCCAGGCCAAGGCATGCGCGATCGGAATGCGCATGTCCGGATTGCCCATCTGCGCGAGCACGGTGCCGTCGATATAATCGACCATCGAATGAATCACGCTTTGCGGATGGATCACGACCTGGATCTG
>Ga0066415_1000059_pt1 | contig 17546 bp, 12 predicted proteins | sample LakWasMet21_HOW5_2_FD_59542 | JGI IMG/M metagenome (GOLD analysis project Ga0066415, IMG submission 59542) | Freshwater sediment methanotrophic microbial communities from Lake Washington under simulated oxygen tension - Sediment Metagenome 21_HOW5 | ecosystem: Environmental > Aquatic >... | reverse complement strand
CTGTTTTTAAAACATCAGGCACGTGAACGGTTTGCATCCAAGTTAACCAATCTTCAGCCAAAGATTTTTCTATACTTACTGTAACGTTATAAATAAACATGTTTTAGAATTTTGCTCGCGTTGCTTTTCTGTATTTTTCTAATTGTACAACTTTATTTCTTGGATATTTCACCGAAAAAGAAAGTACTATTTTTTTAGTTGCGCCTGGCTCAATAGTCATTGCCCATTTTACTTTGCCTGTTAAAGGATTTAATTCGCCTTTTGATAGTTCGATTGTTTCAACTGTAATTTCGCTACTTTGCGAAACAGGAATTTGATCTTCTACATCAATAGTAATAGCTGATTTTCTATTATTTTTTATGACGATTTCATAAGCATACGTTGTCTTTTTATTATTGCCAATTAATTTTTCATTATTAAAATCTTTTAGCTTTGCTCGCGACACCATAATTTTATTGTCTCTTCCTACGGATAGATCTAACGTGTCATTTGTGCTTTTGGTGTTGATATATGATTGCCCCACATAAGTTCCGCCTAAGTATACATTGGCAGGCCCTGCTACTAATTCTAATTCTTCCCAACCAGTGATTCTCGCTAACATAAAAGCGCTTCTGTCTGTTTTAGGAATGCTAAAGTATTTGTAAGTGGCTGGTAAATTATAAGTAGTTACATCAATGATGTATGGCTTAGCATCAGAAGGAATCGTGTATGCTGTTTGAATATCAAATTCAGCGCTTAGATCCGAAATTTCGATTTCCTCCAATTGCACTTTTTGTACTTCGTTTTTATCATACTGTTGTTTGGTTTGAGCAGGTAAACTATTGTACTCTTGTTGGTAATAATTGTTTCGTTTAGAAGAATTCAATAAATTTTGTTCAGATAATGAAGACACTTTTCCTTGTACGGCCGGTGCATTCTGATAGTTATAATTCATATTATTGAAATTCAGATACCAGTCGTCAATCATAGGCTTGGATGCATTCTTCATAGGGTCGCCTGTAGATAATTTGATCTTAATATCTTTCCATTCCACATCGGTATTATTATAAACTTTAGCGCGATACTTTAATGTAATAGGTTTACTCACATCATCAGTAATGATGTCATAACTAGGTGCCCAGCCTGCATCCGATACTAAATACTTCAAATCAAGGCTAACTGTTTGTTTTACAGCACTTGATACTAATACAGTAATTTCGGCAGTTGGGCCTTTTGGTGTGCCATTGATTTCATACAACTGTTGATTTAATTTATTTAGCGATTCGTTATACTGATTTGTTTTCTTGTCAATTTTATAAGTTTCGGCATTAATTTCTTTAATTCTGCTTCTATAAAAATCAGCGGCTAATTTTAATTCAGCAATTGCTACGCCCTTATCTTGTCCACCAATAGATTGGTTTTTAAATAACATGTTTTTTTCCGTCTCATACGCTTCTCTATCTAAGCTTAATAGTGTAATATTTTCATTTAATAATTTTATTGAATCACGGATCGCTTTTGTTTTCGGAGAATTTTCAACCTGATCGATAAAGTTTAATTTATCAGTCACTGATAAAATATTTACATCGCCACTAGCTGTTACCTGAATGCTTTTGGAAATGACCTTAGATGAAATACCATTAAAAGTAATTTGTGTACGTCCTGCATTAAGGTTCACTTGTTTGTTTTGATACAATTCAGCCCCATCTAAATAAACAACTGCCGATTGTACAACCGGTGTGATTTGAATGGTTTGTTCCTGAGCAAATGTTATGACTTGCAGAAAAAGTAAAGCGAATACTACATTTAATTTATTCATATTGTTTGATTTTATAAATTATTAATTTATCACATCTCCTCGCAAAGCTCTGAATCGTTTACGTGCTTCCACCACATAAATGCTTCCGGGATATTTAGTTAACATATCCTGATACAATTGCTTAGCTTTTACAGTATCATTCAAATAACGCTCATACAATTCCGCTACTTTAAACAAGGCATCATCGGCATATAATTCTGTTGGATAAAACTCCACAATATTTTGATACATTTTCGCAGCCTCTTCATAACGATTAGTACGTTTGTAAATTTCCGCTTTTTTATAATAAATATCATCGCCCAATGTATGTTCACTAAATAAACTATTAATGCTATCTAAACGGATTATGGCTTTATCATATTGATGTTGTAATATCAATAGATCTGCTGAAGAGAACATACTCAAAGGAACCGCATTGGTATCAACACCAATGGCGTCCGTTATCACTAAAGACAAATCCAAAGCATCATTGGCAATTACCTTACTTGTTGCTCCTTTCAAAACATCACATTGAGCTTTAGCCCATTTAAAATCAGAAGCATAATAGCTCAATTTAGCATTTCTGAATTTAGCGTCTTGCCCAACTGTTTCATACTTAAAATCTTTTTCTACCTGAGAATATAGTAAGGATGCATCCCAAATATTTCCAACCAATAAATTCATGTCGCCTAAATCTAATTTGATATCCGCCAAGGCATTTTTATCAAACGTATAGTTAGACGTAGCATCTTGTAAAGACAGGATAGCTTCCTGAGGTTTATTTAAATAATAAGCTTTTAACAAAGCGGATTTTTTAATTAAAGGTAAAGATAAGTTACTGATGCCATAATCTTTTAGTGCTAATTCTATATTCGTTTCAAGAGCATTTACCTCAAGTAAAGATGGATTATTTTGAGATGTGACTTGTGTATACTTGGCATTTAATTTTTCAATAACTGCCACATCGTAATACGGATTTTCTTTTCCCTTACTTACCACATAATCATAGCATTTTTCAGCTACAACATAATTTTCATTACTCACACAGAACTTTGCCAATTCCATTAAGCGGGTACCATCGCCTTTTTGACGCTTGTCTAATGCTTTGCTTTGAACAAAAGAACCTTCAAAATCTTTTTGTTGATTTTGGATAAAAATTAAAAATTCCGAAAAAATAATCTTATCGGGATTTTGCTGAATGCGTTTTTGAAGCTCTTGTTTTAAAAGAGGGTTATTAAACCCACCGCCATCATCGTCATAACCTAAAGATTGCTGTAAGTTGGCTTGTGCCGAATAAATTTCGCTTTCTCTAAACTCTATTGCATCCAGATATTCATTGATCATTGCTTTCAGATCGCCTTTCTTTTTATACAATTCGGCGAGCTCATAATAATAAGGGTATGTTGAAGCAGATTGCTTTCTCCCTTTTTTGTAAACTTCAATGGCATAGTCGTACAATCCTTCCTCTTCAAAAGCATGAGCCAATACAAAAACATAACTTTGTTCCGGCATCAATTCTTTAATGGCTTTATTGTATGATTCTTTTTCTTTATCAGGGTTATTTTGAAGCTTGTATAATTTTCCTAACCACACATATAAATGTGTAGCTGTTTCATTTCGTTTAATTTGTTTTTTGGTGATTTTTTCGGCTTTACTGTAGTCTTTGATCTCTATCAGGCATTTATAATAATAGGTAAAATAAGCATCAGGTGCTTTATCAAACAACTTATCAAAATATACCGCAGCTTTTTCATATTCTTTTTGCTCATAAAATTGCATCGCCAATTTATCATCAACGTTTTTTTGAGCCTGAGAGTATCCAAACAAAAACGTTAAAAGTATTATGTAAATTATTCTTTGCAACTTTTATTGAATAGGTTTAGGGAGTGCGGGTAAATTACCTCCATTAATAGTTTTAATAATGTTTTCTACGTATACTGAACTCTCCGCAAAATAAGTCAAATGTTTGCTTGCTATCTCTGTATTCACTTTCAATTCTTCGATAGTTAGTTCTGCGTTTCGTTTTTCTTTACTAATAAAATCAACTGCTTCTTCAGAAGTGATACTGCCATTTTTTAGATCATTACTCAAATTTTTTAATTGCTTCATTGTTAACGACGTGTGATTTATAAGATCCGTTCTCAATTTTACAAACGTTTCGATCTCTTTACCCGATGAATAAAATTGTTGTAGTTTTTCTGCATCTGTTTTCGTGACCGTATCCTTTAAATGAGTAGTAATAAAATCACCGTAAATTTTATACTTCGTATAAGCTTCCATACTCGAAACACTATCAATACTTTTAAAAGTATTTGTGGCTTGTTGCACCACAATACTCAAACTGTCCAATTCCTTAGCAAACTTATCATAGGCTTGCGTGTTTTTACATGACAACAAACCCATGCCGCTAGCTATGGCAAACAAAATAACGAGAGTCTTCAAAATAAATGTATTAATAACCAAATTTAAGTTTTATTGTCTAATAATAAAGCGTAAACACAGCAATAAATCTTAAAAAAGACTAATGAGGTGCAACCGCCCTGTTCAAAGAACGTACACAAACAAAAATACTGATGAGTGTTAAAAAAGCACCCATCATAAATGGCGCTCCCGGAAAATAAACATTCGTCTCATCTTTGGTAAAACGATAAAACAATTCTGTCATTAAAATGGGGCCGATAATGGCTGTTAAACTAATTAAGCTGGTAATCGCGCCTTGCATTTCGCCTTGCTCGTTGGCAGGTACCTGATTGGCAATTACGCCCTGAATAGCCGGCATAGCCAATCCGCCTAAAGCAAAAGGAACCATAAAAGCAAACATCATCCAACCATCCGTAGCAACTGCAAATAAAACATAGCCTACTAAATATAAGATCAATCCCAAATAAATAGATTTAACCTGCCCGATTTTAGGGATTACAATTCTGATTAAGCCACCCTGAACCAGACCAATAGTTAACCCAACAAACGCGAGCGAATAACCAACCCATTCTTCATTCCACTTAAATTTTAAAATGGTGTAATAAGTCCAGGTAGATTGCGCTGCGTGACCGGCAATATTTAATAAAAATACAATAGCAATTAGTCCAAACACTTTTTTGTAGCGTTTCAAATTAATTAAAGTACCTACTGGATTGGCACGTTTCCAATCAAATGGTCTGCGATGTTCTTCAGGTAATGATTCAGGCAATATAAAATAGCCATATAGGGCATTTAATAACGACAAGCCTGCGGCAATTAAAAACGGCACTTTAGTTCCAAACTGGCTAAATACACCACCAATTAATGGCCCTAGTATAAACCCAACACCAAAAGCAGCACCCACCATTCCAAAATTCTGAGCGCGTTTTTCAGGTTCACTAATATCTGCAATGTATGCGGAAGCTGTCGTAAAACTTGCCCCTGAAATGCCGGCAATCATACGACCAATAAATAACCAAAAAATACTAGGTGCAAAGGCCAGAAATATATAATCGATTCCTAAACCCAATAATGACAATAATAAAACAGGTCGTCTACCATAACGATCACTCAATCCTCCTAAAATGCTTGAAAATAAAAACTGCATAATGGCGTAAGAAAAAGTTAACCAGCCTCCCCATTTAGATGCGTCACTGATATCTCCTCCAATCAACTCCTCAATTAATTTAGGTGTAACCGGAATAATAATTCCAATACCTGTACAATCAATTAATAACGTAATGAAGATAAATAGTAGTGCATTCTTATTATTTTTCATTTCACAAAAATACTACTTAAGGTCTATTCTAAGGTTTTAATTTACAATTTTAGGTTTAATTTTTCTACCTAAAAAAAGAGATTTGATGCTATTACGTAAAGGGACTTCAACGTAAAAAGTAATAAAAGTTGAAACGCTTACAGAAACTAAAAACGCAATTGCCGCAGCGATCCAAAAATTAAATTTTGCTTCTTTGGTTAAAATAGGAATGATGACATCAATACTCACATATTGATGAATGAGGTATAAGGCAAAAGATATTTTGCCAAAAAACAATGCCGGCTTATTAATGATAAAAGTAAGTTTATGGTTGATAAATAAAATAAAAACGATAAAATAGGCGGCCAACATCATACTGTATTCCCACTGCCCAATGTAGTTTTGAGCAGAACCACCATTGTTGTATAGCATCGTTTGAACAGGTAAACACAATATTAAAAGTAAATAATACACATAATTAACTTTAGTACTATTGATCATTTTATAGAAAAGGATTCCGGCAAAAAATAATGGAAAATGATTAATTAAAGGGAAAACGTAACGTATGGTTTTATACAAAAAATCTGAATGATTCTCAATCCACATATCCCAAAACACTATAACAGCTAGCAGTAATAAACTTATAGAAAGAATATGCTTTAGCAGTTTTAAACGAAACAATAATAAAATGAAAATGTAAAATACCATTTCAATGATCATCGTCCAGTATGTGCCGTCCAGATTTCCTGCTCTTAAATAATGCTGAAACATGGTCATGTTAGCCATATACTTAAAGGTAGAAACCGTGGTACCGGTGATATAAAAATAATTAACTGCTAAACATATCAATGCCGTAAAAGTAACTGAAGCCCAGTACGTAGGGTATAATCTGGCAAAGCGGTTAACGATAAACTCTTTAGCTGATTTAACGTTATTAATACTCATGAAAATTACAAAGCCGCTGATAATAAAGAACAGATCTACTCCGGTTACTCCAAGTTCCATTACTGAAAAAGAATAGTTGGTGTGGGTAGTGTAATGAAAGAACACCACATACAATGCCGCAAAGCCCCTCAGTGCATCAAGCTCTTTATAGCGTTGGGTATTCATTTACAAATCAATCTTCAATATTATAAAAGCAATGTAGTAAATTATCTTACATAAGAGTCAGGCGCACTAAAAATAATTACCACATAAAAAACCCTTCATGTTGTTACTAAACCGCTGAACAAAAACTTCTCAAAGCATTATAATATAAATTATATTTACGGTATGGTATTAACCCTCTTAAAAGAAAGCATTGTGTTTGCATGGCAAGCATTGGTGTCTAACAAACTTCGTACGTTTTTAAGTTTGTTGGGAATTACCATTGGTATTTTTGCCATTATTACCGTATTTACTATTGTAGATAGCTTAGAACGTAACATCAGAGGCAGCGTGCAAAGTCTGGGTGACAACGTTGTGTATGTAATGAAATGGCCATGGACCTTTGGTCCTGATTATCCTTGGTGGAAATATATGAATCGTCCTGTACCTGCTTATAAAGAACTTGAAGAAGTCAAGCGTAAAACCAAAGGAGCAGAAGTCGTAGCCTTTAGAATAGGTTCGCGAAAAGTACTGAAACATTTAAATAATACGGTTGAAAATGGTATTGTTTCAGGTTGGTCTTACGACTATAGCCAGATCAAAACATTTGATATCGTTGATGGACGATATTTTAGAGAAGATGAAGCAGAAGGCGGTTATAATGTAGCTATTCTTGGTAATGCAATTGCAGAAGGTCTGTTTCCAAATAATGAATATCCCATTGGCAAAACCATTAAAGTAGCCGGAAGAACATGCAAGGTAATTGGTTTGTTTAAAAAGGAAGGCGAAAGTATGTTAGGTAATAGCATGGATAATCAAATTGTAGTTCCTTTCAATTTCGCACGTTTATTTATGGATGTGAAGTCCGAAAATAACGATCCCTTTATCGCTGTGAAAGCTAAGTCAAATGTAACAAACCTTCAATTAAAAGAAGAATTAACCGGTGTCATGCGAAGTATCAGAGGCTTAAAGCCATTAGCTGATGATGATTTTGCTTTGAATGAAACCAATTTACTCAGTAAAAATTTTGACGGCATGTTTGATGCGATTGGCATTGCCGGTGCTATCATTGGTGGTTTTTCTATTTTAGTAGGCGGTTTTGGTATCGCCAATATTATGTTCGTATCCGTGAGAGAACGCACCAATATTATTGGCATACAAAAATCTTTAGGAGCTAAGAACTATTTTATTTTAGCGCAATTTTTATTTGAGGCGGTGTTTTTATCTTTATTAGGGGGCATAATCGGATTATTGCTTATATATCTCCTCACCTTTTTTGCAGATGGAGCGATTGATATGGAAATTACCTTAACACGATCTAATGTTATTTTAGGATTAACGATCTCTGTATTAATTGGCATTATTAGTGGATTCATTCCGGCTTATGGCGCTTCTCAATTAGATCCGGTGGAAGCAATTAGAACGAACTAGAACAGTGGGCAGTTTATAGTATTCAGAAAACAGTAAACTGTTGTACTAAAAAAATCGACAACTGAATTTGTTGAAGAGGAGTAGAAAAGAATTTTTAAAATGGCAAAAGGAAAACGACCGAAAATAATTTCTTATATCGCTTATGGTAGAATCATTGGCACCGTCTTTTCATTATTCATGATCTTTGCACCATCCATAAAACGACTAGGTGATTTTGTGCCAATGGGTTTAGGGATTTTACTCACGTTGCAATTCATTTCCTGTGTTGGTCTTTTACACATGAAACGTTGGGGTGTACATTTACTTGTAATTGTAGCAACCTCTAAATTATTATTTCAATTAAGTTTGGATATTGTTTCTTTCAATCAAATAATGTCATTGTTGTTTAGCATTGCTTACATTTCTATACTAGCGTTTCATTATAAGAAAATGGATACTAATTTGTAAACAAACTGCTTTGTCAGTTCGCGTGATTATTTGAAAAAATGAAATCAAATACATCTCGATACAAAAATCCAAAGAGACAGGATTTTTTACTCGATGTGACAGAAACAACTACTTTTTATAATTCACCATATAGTGCAAGCCTATACTTTCTTTGCGCCGCGATGCGTGTTTGATGATCAAATAACCAATACAAATTAAATTACGCAGTTCACATAATTTTTGAGAGATCGTTGTTTTTTCATACAAGGCTTCATTCTCATTGAACAAGATCTCTAAACGGTCAAAGGCACGTTTCAAACGCAATTCAGAACGAACAATACCCACATAATTACTCATGATCTGTTGTACCTCGCGTTGCGATTGTGTGATCAATACCATTTCCTCAGCGTGTTCTGTTCCTTCGGCATTCCAATTCGGAATGGCTTCTTTGTGATGGATCGAAGGTAAGATCTCTAAACTTTTTTCTGCTGCACGATGTGCGTATACAACGGCTTCTAATAAACTATTACTTGCTAAACGATTAGCGCCATGTAAACCCGTGCAAGCACACTCGCCAATAGCAAATAAATTGCCTATGGTTGATTGTCCATATTTGTCTACTAAAATGCCACCGCATAAATAATGCATAGCCGGCACTACCGGTATCATCTTAGCAAAAGGATCGATTCCCAGATCCAAACACTTATCATAAATATTTGGGAAATGTTCTATGAATGCTTTTCTATCCAAATGACGACAATCCAAAAGGACAAAATCTTCACCACGTGTTTTTAATTCATTATCAATGGCTCGTGCTACAATATCACGAGGCGCTAAAGAACCACGCTCATCGTATTTATGCATAAACTCTTTACCATCCGATGTTTTTAAAATTGCGCCAAAACCACGAATAGCTTCGGTAATTAAAAAACTAGGGTGCTCTCCCGGATTGTACAAAGAAGTTGGATGAAACTGTACAAACTCCATATCTTTTACACGTCCCTTAGCTCTGTAAACCATAGCAATTCCATCACCGGTAGCAATGGTCGGATTCGTCGTTGTTGCATATACGTGCCCCACCCCACCGGTAGCCATAATGGTCAGCTTAGCTAAAACAGTTTCAATTTTATTGTTTTTCGTATTAAGTATGTACGCCCCGTAACAACAAATGCCTTCTGTATGAGACGTCACCACTTCTCCTAAATGATGCTGTGTAATGATATCAATGGCGTAATGGTGGTCCAGAATGCTAATGTTTTTATGTTTACGAACCTGCGTTAATAAAGCGCGCTCAATTTCATACCCGGTAATATCTTTATAATGTAAAATACGATTTTCACTATGTCCGCCTTCTTTAGCCAGATCGTACTCTCCTTGGGAGGTTTTGTCAAAATTAGCGCCTAATTCTATTAATTCACGTACTCGCTGAGTTCCTTCCTTAACAACAATACGTACCGTTTCCTCATCGCATAAATAAGCTCCAGCGTTCAGCGTATCCTGCACGTGCTTCTCAATGCTATCTGCATCGTGCCATACAGCTGCTATACCCCCTTGGGCATATTTCGTATTACTTTCGTCTTCGTTACTTTTAGTTACTAAGTATACTGTACCATAGTTAGCAACTTTAAGCGCATAACTCAAGCCGGCAATACCAGAACCAATAATTAAAAAATCAGGTTTATGTTGAATCGAATTCATAGGATTCAACAAAATTACACATTTTTAGTGCTTTTGTTGTAACTTTGTAGGATAGACTAAAATCATGGAAAATACATTAGAGATCCCTTATACGATATACATTGAAGCAACCCCAAACCCTGCTTCGATGAAATTTGTTGCCAATAAAGTTTTGATCAACGAAAAAGGCGCTACTGCCGAATATAAAAATGCCGGCGAAACACAAACAGCTCCTATTGCTAAACAATTGTTTCAATTCCCGTTTGTAAAAACAGTTTTTATTTCAGCTAACTATATTACCATTACAAAAATTGATGCCGTTGACTGGAATGATATCAGTTTAGAATTACGCATATTCTTAACTGACTATTTAAACAAAGGCAATTTAATTGTAACGGCTTTACCTCAACAAGAAGTTGCTATTGATAATACGTTTACTGAAACCAAATTTATCAGTACACAACATGTAGCTGCAAAAGATGAAGTAGAAGCAAAGATCATTGAAGTATTAGATCAATACATTCGTCCGGCGGTTGAACAAGATGGCGGTTTAATTACGTTTAAAGAATTAAAAGATGGCGTTGTAACAGTTCAAATGCGCGGTTCTTGCAGCGGTTGTCCAAGTAGTACCATGACTTTGAAAGCAGGTATTGAAGCTTTACTAAAACGCTTGTTACCGGATTCGGTTAAAGAAGTAGTGAGTGAGGCAATGTAATTACATACTCGCATAAGCAATACACAATACCGAAATTTTAACACCTTCTATTTGTTGTAAGGTTTGGCAACAGGCTTCTATTGTCGCTCCGGTAGTAACGACATCGTCTACCAAAATAATATGTTTGCGTTTCAGATCTTCGGGTTGATGAATTTCAAAAACATCTTCTACGTTTTCCCAACGTTCATATTTACTTTTTTTGGTTTGAGTAGACGTAAATTCCTTACGTTTCAAAACAGTTTTATTAACAGATGCCCCAAGACCTTTGGCTAATCCATTAGCAAACTCCTCACTTTGATTATAACCGCGTTGTTGTAATTTTTTTGCGTGAAGCGGAACAGGAATAATAACCTCAGCTTGTTTGATTGATTCATGTTCTTTTAAATCCTCTGCATACCATTTTCCAACTAAAACCGCTAAGTCTTTATTGTTTTTATATTTAACCGCATGCAATACTTTTTGGATGCTGCCTTTCTTTTGAAATAAATAAAAGGCTGAGGCAAATTCTAAATTAATTCGCCCATAAAATAAAGTTGCTACGGGATTTTGATGCCCTTTATGAAAATTTGTTTTAGGGAGATTCAAATAACAATAATTACAAACTTGCTCCTCATGCTTATAAAGCGAATTGCCACAAGCTACGCAATTACGAGGGTAGATGAGTGCGAGAAAATCGTTGAACATTACTTTGTTTTATAATCATTTTACTTTTCTTTTTGCTTGATCAGAAAGAAACAAAAAATCAAGACGAAAAGCCATATCCATTTTTTTCTATAACTTACCTGCCAGCGTACAACTTAATTTATACTTATTGATTTTGCCTGATAAATTGAATGTTTCAATATAGATCACATAAATACCGATCACTGCTTTTTCGTTATCATCATTGATCCCATTCCAACTTACAACTCCATCCGTAGCTAATTGCTCATTACGCACCAAATGTCTTATTAACCTTCCTCTACTGTCATAAATAAACACATTAGCCGCTTTGCCGGGTTCATCCAATTTATAACTGATATTTAAGACATCGTTATATCCATCATTATCCGGTGAAAATAAAGGATTTGAGATAGCCCAACCACTACCGCCATCTGCCTGTAAGTACTGAGAATTCAAATAAGCCGGAGTAGCAAAGCCAACAGCTTCAGCGGCACTATTCCAGTTTGTTCTATCATCTGTTGGCCGGTTAAAATCAATGCGCTCTAATGAAACGCCTTTAGTACTTACCAATAAAGGAAAATGCATTTTGCTCGTGTATTTTAAATTGTCAATCACGTTGCTGGTTTTATCACTTAAGGTCACTACATCATCATCCGTGTTCATACTCGGTAAATCAACTATATCCAAAAATCCTTTTGGGTTTGGGGTTAAATATTGCTGTTTAACGGCATTTCCATCTTCGCTTAAAACAATGTATGTTTCAGGAAATAAAAGATAACCTTCTTCTGTAATAACCTCGGTGTCTTTTAAAACTCCTGTTAATGTATCCATCGAACCTAAGCGCAGATCTTTTAAATCAATCGTCTTTGAACTTTTATTATACAACTCCACAAAATCAAAACCACCTGTACCCGGATCAAATAAAATCTCGTTAATGACCACATCTCCTGATGATGGCACTTGGGGTAAAGTAAAAGGAATTGCATTTCCTGAAGAAACTAAATTACCTACACAATCTTTAATACCACTTAATACCGTGCAATGATAAACCACCCCAGCTTGCATCGAAGAAGATAATTTTAATCTCACTTTTTTAAAATCGGATGCGATTGGTAACACGTGTGTTGGTTGCGTTAAGCTGTTATCAAATGTATAGATAGCTGGATTTGTTAAACTAGTGCTATCCAGTGCTTCTGTAAACACCATAATAATTGTATCGGCATCTACAATTGCAATTCGGTCTATTTGTGGTGCTGTAACATCAGGATTAGATGACAAAACAGAATTTCGTCTGCCCGGTGTTCCTCCTGAAATATGAGTACTGGCACGCCAGTTATTTTGACCTGCACAAGGATTGTTCGGATCAATTTGCTCCAAACTCCAGCCACCATCCGCCTTGTTAGCATCATTATACCAAGTAGACGAATATGTTAATGAATGAATCACCACGCCATTACTATCTCTTAAGGTTAATGTTGTACCGTCATTTAATAAAGAAGGAAAGCTCGTTACTTCGTAAGCCTGGATACCATAATTATAAAAAGCATTAGCATTACCCGTTCCGGTTAACACAATAAAACTATCGGGCTTAATTGTAATGTTAGGTAATTTTTTAGTAGAGGTAGGGGAAGAAAATGTCCAATCTGTTAAGTTAATACTGAATGGTGTTCTATTTTTTAACTCTACATATTCTTCCGTTGGCAGATCAATGGCAGGATCCGGATCCGGCATCAATTCATTGATCACTATATCATAGGCTTTGTGCTTATAGTGAGAAAACATTCCTAAATTAGGGCTGATCATATTTCCATTGCAATCCGTAATTCCCGACACCGTTACCGTATAATTTGTTGCATTGATTAGCTTGGTAGATAAGGATAACTGTACGCAAGTGTTTCCATTAGTGGCAATAGCTAATGTTGGAGAACCAATAGTGCCACTAACCGTATAATTAGAAATTGTATTTAATTGTATTGCAGAGATCACATCGTCAAAACAAATTGAAATGTGCAGAGAGTCTATGACCGTTATGTCTAGTATTTTTGGTCCGGTTACATCCGCTGCTATAGAATATACGGAATTAATAAATCCTGGCGTTCCACCATCTGTATCATTAGAAGCTATCCAGTTATTAGCTTGTGAACAAGCCACATTTTGATCAGGATTAATCTGCTCTAAAGTATAGCCTCCATCTTTTTTGATCGCATCTTTATACCAACTGTCAGAATAATTCACACTATCAATCACAACACCTGTTCCTGTTTTAAAATAAATATTATCTCCTGTATTATTTAAGGAAGGAAAAGAGCTCACTCCTAATTTATTCATATAACCTAATGCCGTAAATTGGGCCGTATCAGTAATAGGACAAATGATCACATAAGTTCCGGGAGCCATTGTATAAGACCCTAAAGTTGCAATGGAACTTCCATCTGTTAATTTCAATCCATTTAAATTAAAAGGGCTGATGCTTCTGTTATATAACTCCACAAACTCTGTAGCCGTTAAGGCAACAACCGGAGAAGGATCTGCATAAATTTCATTGATAACGATCTCTTTAAAATTAGGGATGCCAAATACAAAATAATTAAAAGTGGTAGTAGATGCCGCCATCGTATTTGCTGAGAAATCCTGAATGCCATTTACATCCATTGTATAGGTATTACCTGAAGTCATAGGCGTTCCCAAAGTTAAATGCACTAACTTAAAATTACTGCCATCGCGAGTTGCCGAAGAAGGTGTACCAATGCCGGAACTGATCGTATAATTTGAAACCGTTTGAGACGTTGTTACATCTACATTCTCATCAAACAATACATCTACATTCGTTGCGGTTATAGCTGTAGCACTTATTAAACTTGGCGGCGTAACATCTACTACAATAGGGCCAACTATTATATCATCAAAAATATGTTTTTGAATAAAAGAAGCGGTAGACTGTTGAATAAAAAAACCAAAGGAAGTAGAAGTTGTATGAGTAGCGTCGGTCACCGATCCTTCCGTAACATAGCCAGTACCTGTTCCGGTCATATCTCTTTCTAAAGTAAATACGTTTGAGGCATTTCGGGTTACTTTAATTTTAATTAAGTTGTTAGAGGACGCTACACTGCCATTTACCCCGTCAATGATCATCGTATTTGTAACTGTGGCCCCTGAACGGCGGTACAAGCTTATTTCATCGGCCGTGTTTCCAATTCTCACAAAGTATCCATTAATCCCGGCAGACTGAAGGTTTGCTACATCACTTATCAAATAAACATCTACATAATTTGTCCCAGAGGTGCTGAATTGTAAATTAACATAAAATTCCCATTGGCAGCTGGTTGCCATAGTGTTCGTTGTGCTTATGTAAAAGTTAGAGTTAGTGGTTGTGTTTGCTGATTTCAATTGCCCTGCTACGACCGTAAAATCTAACGGAGCGTTTAATGTCCAGGTTGGATTTGCGGTGAAATCTCCGTCGGAGAAATCGTCGGTTACTTGTGCGAAAGTAATTGAAGAAACTAGGAACGCTATAATGAGGTGAAAGAAACGATTCATTTTAATAAAATTACAAAAAACCAAGTTAAGAAATTTTTTTGATAGGGAATAATTTAACACCTTTAGCACCGATTAATTAACGATACCATCATGAAAATTGCAGTAGTAGGAGCCACAGGTTTAGTAGGCACCAAAATGTTAGAAGTATTAGCAGAACGCAACTTCCTAATTACAGAATTAATTCCTGTAGCCTCTGAAAAATCAGTAGGTAAAGAAATTTCTTATCAAGGAAAAAAATATAAGGTGTGTTCTATGGTCGATGCCATTGCTGCTAAACCTCATATCGCTTTATTTTCTGCCGGCGGAACTACCTCTTTAGAATGGGCTCCAAAATTTGCCGAAGCAGGTATTACTGTCATAGATAATTCTTCGGCTTGGCGTATGGACGAAACTAAAAAATTAATCGTTCCGGAGATCAATGCGCATGAATTAAAAACTACCGATAAGATCATCGCAAATCCAAATTGTTCTACCATTCAAATGGTGGTAGTATTAAATCCACTACATAAAAAATATAACATCAAACGCGTTGTCGTTTCTACTTATCAATCTGTAACAGGAACAGGAGTTAAAGCCGTTACTCAGTTGATGAATGAACGTTCTAATGTAGAAGGTGAAATGGCTTACAAATACAAGATCGATTTAAATGTTATTCCTCAAATTGATGTGTTTACCAATAATGGTTACACTAAAGAGGAAATGAAAATGATTAAAGAAACCCAAAAAATTATGGGTGATAATTCAATCAAAGTCACTGCCACTACGGTACGTATTCCGGTAATGGGTGGCCATAGCGAAAGCGTGAACATTGAATTTGAAAATGAATTTGATGTAAAAGATGTTTTTGAGATCATGAAAAATACAAAGGGAGTAATTTTACAGGATGACATTGCCAATCAGATCTACCCTATGCCAATGAATGCGCATAATAAAGATGAAGTGTTTGTAGGAAGAATCAGACGAGATGAAACCCAAGCTAAAACTTTAAACCTATGGATCGTGGCTGATAACTTAAGGAAAGGGGCTGCAACAAATGCTGTTCAAATTGCGGAGTATTTGGTGGAGAAAAAATTGGTATAGTTACCACCTCCCATATGAAATAGACAAGGATGCGTTTTTACATAAAAAAAGGCCGCTGTGCTCATCCCCGCTTAAAGCACCGCAGCCTAATTTTTCGGTTTAAACTAAACAAAAACCTATGAAAAAGAACGCTGATGTAAAGTTAAATCCAAAGTTGGTGATTAAAAACGACAAACTAATAAGTGGCAGGTTTTAATTGATAAGTGGTTGGGTTTTGACGATTAGTGTTTTAGTTTTTGCCATTTTAAAAGAAATTATATATAAATTTCTGCCGCTATTAAAAAACAAAAGCCCTTCTGCTATCAATCAGAAGGGCTTTATTATTTGAGGCGGTTGTTGTTGTCAAAAAAACGCTCGCTCGTACAAGAATTTTGGCCTTAGAAGGAAACTAATTTCACACCAATCGTAAATGGATATAGCTCCGGACCTTTACCGTTCTCAAATAATGGGGTTAATGCATAATCAGCAAACACAGTCATTTTTCTATAACCAATACTAGCATGTGCATTTACTCTAAATGGATTAATATTATAATTGTCTTTTCTGATGATACGAATTTCATCGCCACCGTTTTCTAAGATCTGACGAGTTCTTGAACCTAATTTATATCCACCAATCACACCAAAGGCTAAGTGAAAAGCTTTGTTTGGTTTACTACTCGTGTTAAACTCTAATAATAATGGCACATTAACAAACGTTGATTTTAAACGATTTTTCTTGTAAGAAAAAACATTAGAACTATCGATCATTCCGTAAGTATAACTACTATCGGGGTTTAATCTGGTGCGATTACTGAACTCATATTGATTCCATTCAAAACCTATTCCTGTTACCAGGTTGATGTAATTTTTATAAAGATGAATGTCTTTTTCGAAATTTAATTGGAAGTTTAAAGATTTACCATAATTCAAACTCATGTACTCCTGTGATTTTGGCATACTAAATCCCCCATCAGATAACCAGCCATTCACGCCCATGGCAAATCCTCCCCAGTGATGAAAATCATCATTATCTACTCTAACTGAAATATCACTATCAGAATCCTTATTAATAATCACAAATTGCTTCTTTCTGAAATTAATCGTCGTCGAATCATTTTTATCCCTTGCTTTCTTAGAAGCATCATCCCCCACCACTTTAGCTACAAAAGAAGAACCAGACGCTTCGGCACTCACCTCTTTAGGATCACCCTTAAATTTAACAGTACTTGACCCAGTAGCGTTAGCATTTATTTTTTCGGTTGCAAACACTTTAGCTGTTGATGCGCCTGATACTTTAACATCGGCAGTTACCGTGTTTAATTTATATGCTTTTAAAGAAGAGGCTCCGCTGACATTGCTATGCAACACTTGGGTATTACCTTCAAGCACAATAACAGAAGCGCCGCTCAAAGTCACATCTACCAAGGTAGACTTTGCTTTCAAATTAACATCACT
>Ga0066415_1000053_pt1 | contig 18140 bp, 13 predicted proteins | sample LakWasMet21_HOW5_2_FD_59542 | JGI IMG/M metagenome (GOLD analysis project Ga0066415, IMG submission 59542) | Freshwater sediment methanotrophic microbial communities from Lake Washington under simulated oxygen tension - Sediment Metagenome 21_HOW5 | ecosystem: Environmental > Aquatic >... | reverse complement strand
TCTGGTTTATTATCATTAACTGTTACCGATTCAAAAGGATGTACAGCCATTACAAATACAGCTATTGCTCAACCTGGCTCAGCGTTAATAGTGTCTATGACGGCAACCGCAGTGAGTTGTTTTGGTGGAACTAATGGTGCTGTTTCTGCAAACCCTTCAGGTGGTACCGCCGGTTATACTTATAACTGGTCGCCAAACCCTGGTACTTCTCAAACATTAATTAATTTAAATGCAGGTGTTAAATTGGTGATTGTTACTGATGCTAACGGTTGTACGGCAAATGGATTTGTAACTGTAAATCAACCAACAGCTGTTACAGCTACAATGGTATCTACTAATCCAACTTGTGGAAATACAAATGGATCAATTTCTGCTTTAGTATCCGGTGGTTCAGCTCCTTATACTTTTACATGGCAGCCAACAAATACAAACGGTTCAAGTATTAATAATCAAGCACCTGGAGTATATAGTGCGACTATTGCTGATTTTAGAGGCTGCTCAATAGCGTCTACAACTACCTTAGTCAATGTTTCCGGACCAAGTTTAAGTGTACTTTCTACATCTAACACAAGTTGTTTTGGAGGAAATAACGGATTAGCTTTTGTGAATGCAACTGGTGGAGTTGGTGCATATGCGTATAACTGGCAACCATACGGAGGTAACACTGCTAATGGTACAAATTTAGTTGCCGGAAATTATACCTGTACTGTTTTTGATGGCAATAGCTGTTCTGCATCAGTAACGCTTACAATTTCGCAACCGCCTCCAATTAATATAGCAGTTGTTAATCAATCGCAGCCAAGCTGTTTCGGTGCTCAAAACGGTAGTATCACAGTAACAGCTTCAGGTGGAACCCCGGGTTATTCTTATGCATGGATGCCGATAGGTGGTACAAATCCTACCGCTACAAATTTATCTTCGGGTATATATACTATTTCGGTTTCTGATAATAAAGGTTGTGTAACATCTATTACCAGTTTATTACAACAACCAACTGCTTTAAATGGAAATATTATATCAAGTACAAACCCTACTTGTTTTAATGTAGGTAATGGTACGATCAGTTCATCTGTTGTTGGAGGAACTCCACCATATCAATTTAACTGGCAAACAACGCCTGTGCAAACTTCTCCTCAAGCGGTTAATTTATCACAAGGAACTTACTCTGTAATTATTACAGACAATAATAACTGCGCTTTAACTTTAACAGCAACGTTAATAGCGCCTAGTCAGGTAATTACAGGTGCAGGTATTGGAGCCACCATTTGTTTAGGACAAACAGCTACTGTTTCTACCTCAGCAAGTGGTGGTACCGGAAATTATTTTTATTATTGGAGCCCATCAACAAGTGGAAACACTTCTTCTCAATTAGTTACACCAACTACAAACACAGATTATACAGTTACGGCTTATGATCAATCAGGTTGTGCAGGAACATCAAGTATTGCCCATGTTGAGGTTTATAATTTAGCGGCTTCAAATATTAATGCATTTGGAGATACTCCAATTTGTCCGGGACAAGCAAGTTTAATTTATGCCACAACAACAGGTAACACTGGGCCTGTGACCTATGCGTGGAATAATGGTTTAGGAACAGGACCAGGAATATTTATTACAACTCCTACAAACCCTATTACTTATATCGTTACTGTTACCAGTACTTTTTGTGGAAATTCAGTAATAGATTCAGTTCATATTGCATTTAATCCGCCACCAACAATTACGTTTACAATGAATTCAACAACTGCATGTGCTCCTGGAGCAATTCAGTTTTTTGATAACTCAGTATCTGGCAATCCTTCGGATATGATATCTTACTGGACCTGGAATTTTGGAGATGGCAGTTCTTCTAATTCCCAAAATCCAACTCATACTTACAGTGTTGCAGGAACATATTCGGTTAGTTTAACAGCCGTTACAGATGCCGGTTGTATCAATAATAATACAACAGCACCTCTAACTGTAACAGTTCATCCGTCTCCAAATGCAGTTTTTACAACCAATGGAACTCAATTTAATATTCCATTTGAAATAACGCAGTGCTCAACTCCTACAGATAATTCTATAGTTGGTTATAGTTGGAATTTTGGAGATGGCGGGACTTCAGCGTTAAGTGATCCATCGCATTTATATACCAACTTAGGAACATTTAATATTCAACTAATTGTTACAAATGGTTTTGGTTGTAAAGATACTGCGAACCAAACTATAGAAACAGTTACGGATATTAAAATACCTACCGCCTTTACACCAAACGAAAATGGAGGATCAGGAGGAATTTATGACATTAATAGCTTAAATAATGATATATTTTTTCCATATTCTTCTGGTGTAAAAGAATATACTTTAAGTATATTTAACCGCTGGGGAGAATTGATCTTTGAAACTAAAGATTTTAAACAAGGGTGGGATGGTTATTACAGAGGAAAACTAAGTCCACAAGGAATGTATGTTTGGAAAATTGATTTGATCTGGGATAACGGTAAAAAATTCAATAAAGTAGGTGATGTTACATTATTGAGATAAAATAATTAAATTAACATCGCAGCAAGAGTTAATAGAACGGGGCGAGATTATAAACAGAAATGAAAAATTTTAGAAACATAGTATTATATCTATTTGTTTTTTGTCATTCTTTATTGATAGGCCAGGATATTCATTTGACTCAGTTCTACGCTAATCCTGTTTATTTAAATCCCGCATTTACCGGAGCCAGTGGCTGTTTTAGAGTTGCCGGAGGCTATAGAAATCAATGGCCTGCAATCTCAAATGGTTATGTTTCTTATGTGTTTGCAGCTGATGGTTATATACCTGAGGCAAAAAGTGGTCTAGGGTTAGTTCTTTCTAATGATGTTGCCGGTAGCGGTCAACTAAGAACAACAACAGCAATGGCCTCATATGCCTATGAAACCAATATTAACAGAGCATATGCTATTAGAGCCGGACTTCAGGTAGGGATGGGGTCTAAAAGTGTAAACATTAATAATTTATTATTCGGTGATCAGATTGCGAGAGGAGGAAGTGTGACTACTATTGAAAATACACCTCAATCTGTTACTTATTTCGATTCGAATGCCGGCGCATTATTTTATGGTAAAAAATTCTGGGTAGGCTTTTCTGCTTTTCATTTAAACAGACCTAATGAATCATTAACAGGTAATACCGAAGCAAAATTACCTGTTAAATATTCTGCTCATGGAGGAATTAAAATATTAATTGATGGTGAAGAAAAAGGAGACAGAACGATGAATATGTATGTAACTCCTGTGATTCATTATCGCCACCAAGAAAAATTTGATCAGCTTGATGTAGGATGTTATTTTACAAAAGCAATGATCAATGTGGGTTTTTGGTACAGAGGTATTCCGGTTTTAAAAGCTTATCAACCTGGTTATTCCAATAACGATGCTTTTGCGATATTAACGGGTTTTTCAAACGATAAGTTTAATATTGGTTACAGCTATGATTTTACTATTTCAAAATTATCTGGAGCTACAAAAGGTGCCCATGAGATCAGCTTATCTTTTCAGTATTGCAAAAAGAAAAAGAAAAAGCGTGTCTTGATCTCTTGCCCTAAATTTTAATTCAAGGTTACAGACTGCATTCTACTAAACATAAAGTTGAAAATTATCTAAGTCAAATATTAAAGTAATTGAAAATGAAAACCGCATAAATAACATGGGGAAGTTATATATAAACTCTATAATTTTAAGTTTATTCGGTTTGCTTTTCATTTTTCATTTCAAATAACTCCAGTTGAACCTTTAGCATAACCAAAGCGGCTAGGCTCAATTGCTGCAGTGTTTCTTTCTTGGCTTTTAGATCATGTTCCAAAATATATTTTATCAAGTCTTCTTTATTCATAGTTATTTATTCATATAATTCTACATTTCATTTACCATATTTAATAAAGCACGATATTTCACTATCAGTATTTTTGTTCCTTGGGTTGTTATTATTCTTTCATCTTTAAATATGCGTAACATACGTACCAATGTTTCTTTAGCAGTACCAACGAATCCTGCAAAGTCATCACGGTTGATCGAAATAAAAACGGGTTTTGTTGAATCTTCATTGCGTTGATAAACCTGATTTAATATCAATAAGCTTAAAGCCACTCTTTCTTTTACACTATATTGAGAAAAGATGGTCATTTTATTTATCCATACAGAAAACTCCATTGATAAGTTCTCTAATAATTTTTGAGCAAGTGTAGACGATTTGTCAAGGACAGATAAAAATAATTCCTTAGGTATAAATGATACTATAGCATTATCCATAGCAACAGCTGATACAGGATGCGGTTGATTAGCTAGTAAAGGCCTGTACCCAAAGTAATCACCTTTTTTATATATGTAAACAATGCTTTGCTTCCCTTCACTGTTCGTTTGAAATATTTTTACTTTCCCTTTTTTTAAAAGATACACGCCTTTTGAATAACTTTTTTCATTAAAAAGGTATTCTCCCTTGATATACTCCTTACGGATTAATTTATCCTTTATCAACTGCTCTTCATTGTAGGAAAGGCAATCAAATAGAGAGGTTGACGTAAGGTGATATCTATTAATTGTAAATTCCATGTGATAAGTATATTATTATTTGATAAAAGTAAAATTGACAATTGTCAATTTAAAACATAAAATAAGAAGTTACCTTTGAAAAGGTATACTTTTCAGTTCCATATGCTCAGAGCCTGTTAATGAAGCAACGCATTAGCAGGCTTTTTTTATTTTCCATTCTTTAAGTTAGTAAATAGATAATCCCAAAGTTGGATAAAAAACAAAAAAAATGTTAATCCTGATTTGTGTTGTACTCTAAAGCTTTTGCAGATAATGCAATACGATATTCTATTTTAATCGAATATTTAAATTGACAATTGTCAATGCAGTAAAAAAAAGATGTGTCGTACTTTGTAATATATAAAAAACCACATACTAGGGTATTGGTTTATTTAACGGATTGAAAAGATTAAAAAATGAAGTATTTGGAGTTAGTTTGTGTTATCACTACCATATCATTAGGAATTACTGCAATTATTGTTTGCATTGCATGGTGGTTTTTGAAAAGAAAAGATAATGTATAAATCACAAAAAAATGTGATTAAAATTTATTCTATTTTACCCCCTCCATTTATAAGATCTTTGAAAGTAGCCATTAATTATTTACTAAAAATGCAAGAAAATGGAAACAACTAATTTAATGCCTGAAACAACTGATATAATAAAGAAGATAAAGCTTAGAAAAATCAGAAAGGACGATTATTTACAAATAATCGAAATTCAGAAAAAATGTTTTCCGGGAATGAAGCCTTGGAGTGAAAACCAATTTAATAATTTATTAACTATTTTTTCTGAGGGACAATTTTGTATACAGTACGAAAAAAAAATTATAGCATCATCAAGTAGTCTCATTTTAAATTTTGATGATTATTCTGAAACAGCTTCCTGGAATGAATTAACTGATAGTGGTAATATTACAAACCACAATAAGTACGGAGATACCTTATACGGAATGGAGATAATGGTTGATCCAGCTTACCAAGGGATGAAACTCTCCAGAAGATTATATGATGCAAGGAAAGATCTTGCCAGAAGATATAATTTAAAAAAAATAATTATTGGAGGTAGGCTTCCGAGTTATTATAAATATGCTCCAAATCTTACAATTGATCAGTTTGTTGAAAAAGTAATTAATAGGAGTATATATGATTCTGTATTAACCGCTCAACTTTCAAATGGTTTTTCATTAAGAAAAGTACTCCCTGATTATTTACCTAATGATAAAGAATCAGGTGGCTATGCTACTTTATTGGAATGGATCAATTATAATTACCATTCTAAGCAGCATGATAAAAACATACCATCACCTTATGTAAGAGTGAGCGCTATACAGTATCAGATGCGGGCAATTAATTCGTTTGAAGAATTCGGGAAGTACTGTGAGTTTTTTGTCGATACCGCTTCTGATTACAGAAGTGATTTTGTTGTTTTTCCTGAAAAGATAACCTTGCAATTAATGTCATTTTTGCCAAAAAAGAAACCCGGAGAAGCGATCAGGCAATTGGGTAAATACACTGAACAATATGAGGAACTGTTTATTAGATTGGCTATTAAATATAATGTGAATATTATTGGAGGTACACATTTTATTGTTGAAAACGAGAATTTATATAATGTTTCATATTTGTTTAGAAGAGATGGAACATTTGATAAACAATACAAGATTCATATTACACCGCATGAAAAAAAGTGGTGGGGAGTACAAAGTGGAAATAAAATAAAAGTATTTAATACAGACAAGGGTAAGATTGCCATTTTAATTGGGTATGATGTTGAGTTTCCTGAATTAGCAAGAATTGCTGTAAGTAAAGGAGCAAAGATAATTTTTGTCCCTTTCGATACCGATGATAGGAGAGGTTATTTGAGGGTGCGTTATTGTTCTCAGGCAAGGGCAATTGAAAACCAGATATATGTTATTATAACGGGATGCGTGGGTAACTTACCTGAAGTTGAAAATTTAGATGTTCATTTTTCTCAATCTGCCATATTTACACCATCGGATGTTGAATTTCACAGAGAGGGAATAGCTTCTGAAGCAACACAAAATACAGAAATGCTCATTTATCAGGATTTGGATTTGAACATGTTAAAGAGAAACAGAGAAATGGGCTCTGTACAAACCTGGAATGATAGAGCACAAGGTTTTTACAAATTGATCTATGAAGAAGATAATGAAACAAAGGAAGTTTGATTTGATGTTTTGAGGAAATAGTTTTAAATGAATTAAATATTGAAAGTATGAGTAGAAATAAAATTATTATAGTATCAAACCGATTGCCTTTTCAGGTTGTAGAAAAAAACGGAAAAGTTTCGTTAACTCAAAGTAATGGTGGCTTAGTTTCTAGCATGTTGTCTTATTTTCAAAAAACCGGATCAGTAAAATCAGAAAATCAATTTGCCGAAAAAACCTGTTGGGTTGGAACTTCAGATGTACCAGAGTTTAAGTTCCAAACTTTAATAAATGAAAAGAAAATCGAATGTGATAGTTTTGAACTGGCTCCAATATATTTGTCAGAATTAACTATAGAGAAGTACTACAATGGTTTTTGCAATGATGTTATTTGGCCTTTATTCCATTATTTCCCATCTTATATAAAATATGACGCAGAGTTCTTTGAACATTATATACATGCAAATAAACGCTTTTGTGATAAGATCATTCAAATATACCGGCCCGGTGATTTAATTTGGATTCATGATTATCATTTGATGTTACTGCCTGAAATGTTAAGAAAAGTAATTCCGGATGCTTCAATTGGTTTTTTTCTACATATACCTTTTCCTTCCTTTGAATTATTTCGTGTATTGCCAAATAATTGGCGTACAGAAATATTAAATGGGTTATTGGGAGCTGATTTAATAGGGTTTCACACAAATGATTACATGCAGCATTTTCTAAAGTCTATTCAACAAATTTTAGGATATGATAGTCAACTCAGAAAAATTACTGTTGCAGGCAGAACTATTTTAGCAGACTCATTTCCCATAAGCATTGATTTTAATAAATTCCATTCGTCAACTAATAACCCTGAGGTGGTTACTGAAAAAAATAAAATCAAAAAAAAAATGGAGGGGAGGCAGGTAATTGTTTCTGTTGATAGACTTGATTACGCTAAAGCTATAACAAATAGACTTGAAAGTTTTGATTTATTTCTCGAAAATAACCCGTCTTATAAAGAAAAGGTTACTTATGTCTTAGTGGTCGTTCCTTCGCGAGACATTATAAAAAAATATAAAGAAAACAAACGTGATATTGAGCGACTAATTAGCAGTATAAATGGAAAGCATGGAAATATAGATTGGACGCCAATTGTATACCAATATAAATCAATTGAGTTCACTCAATTAACAGGCCTTTATTTTGCCGCCGATGTAGCTTTAATCACACCTCTTAGAGATGGAATGAATCTCGTGGCAAAAGAATTTGTGAGTACAAGAATAGGCAAACGTGGAGTTTTAATACTAAGTGAAACTGCAGGGGCCGCATCGGAATTAAACGAAGCAATTATTGTTAATCCAACAGACAGACAACAAATAGCTAATGCAATATTGAAAGCATTAACTATGTCAGTAGAAGAGCAAATGGAAAGAAATGAAATAATGCAAAGCAGAATTAAAAACTATGATATTGTAAAATGGGTTGAAGATTTTGTAACACAATTATTTGCTCAAAAAATAAGACAGGATAACTTAAAAATTAAGGAAGTTACTTCGGCAATAGAACAAACTATAATTGGCAAATACAAAACATCTAATAAACGATTGATATTACTTGATTATGATGGCACACTGAGACCTTTTTCGAAGCTTCCGGATCAAGCATCACCTTCTGCCGAATTGATGAATTTACTTGCTGGTTTAGTTGAAGATGAGCATAATGAAGTCGTTTTGATAAGCGGACGTCCAAAAAAAATATTGGATTCATGGTTTTCAAACACATCAATTACTGTAATTGCAGAGCATGGGGGATTTTGTAAATTCAAAGGAGAGGAATGGATTCAAATAATTCCTACAATTATTGATTGGAAATCCTCTCTGTATTCAATATTTAATTTTTATTGTTCAAGGTGTGCCGGCACATTTATAGAAGAAAAGGAACTTTCACTGGCATGGCATTACAGAAATGCGGAAAAGGAATTAGGATTACTTCGATCCAGAGAACTTATAAATGAATTAAAAGAATTATTTATTTCCATGAATTTTCAAATTCTCGATGGAAATATGGTAATAGAAGCAAGAGCAAATGGAGTTAATAAAGGCTTTGCAACACAATTACTTTTAAATAAAGAAAAATTCGATTTCATTCTTGCAATAGGAGATGACGTAACAGATGAGGATATGTTTAAAGTGATTCCTGAAAATGGTTTTTCTATTAAAGTTGGACTTACACAAACACAAGCGCAATACAACTTTAAACACCAGAAAAATGTAATTGATTTTTTACAAAAAATTCGAGTATTGGCATATGATTTTGAGAGGCATACTTAGAATAAAATTGAATTTATTTAAGGACGTTATAATCAAAACAAAAAAGCCTCGAGGAATATTTCTCAAGGCTTTTTTATGTTTATTAAAGAAGATTACTTTACTTCTTCGTAATTTACATCTTGTACGTTATCGTTGTCTGATGTATTTGTTTTTTCTGCATTAGGGTTTGCATTTTCAGCACCACCTTCTTTTTGATTCATGGCATTGTACATGTCTTGAGATGCTGCTTCCCAAGCCGTATTTAAAGCTGCGGTTGCTGTATCAATAGACGCTAAGTCTTTTGTGTCATGAGCTGTTTTAAGATTAGCTAAAGCGCTTTCAATTGGTGCTTTTTTCTCAGCAGGAATTTTATCGCCATATTCTTTTAACTGTTTCTCTGTTTGGAAGATCATCCCATCAGCAGCGTTAATTTTTTCAGCTTCCTCTTTTACTTTTTTATCGGCATCAGCATTCATCTCAGCTTCGCGTTTCATTTTCTCGATCTCTTCTTTGCTTAATCCTGAAGAAGCTTCGATACGGATGTTTTGTGTTTTACCGGTAGCTTTATCTTTAGCCGATACGTGTAAGATACCATTTGCATCAATATCAAAAGTTACTTCTACTTGAGGTACACCACGTGGCGCAGGCATAATGCCATCTAAGTTAAACTGACCAATTGTTCTGTTGTCTTTTGCCATCGGACGCTCACCTTGTAATACATGTAATTGTACACTTGGTTGGTTATCGCTAGCTGTTGAGAATGTTTCTGTTTTCTTAGAAGGAATCGTTGTATTAGATTCAATTAATTTAGTGAACACTCCGCCGTAAGTTTCGATACCTAATGATAAAGGAGTTACATCTAATAATAATACATCTTTTACTTCTCCGGTTAATACACCACCTTGAATGGCCGCACCAATTGCAACTACTTCATCAGGGTTAACACCTTTACTTGGAGTTTTTCCAAAGAATTTTTCTACAGCTGATTGAATAGCCGGGATACGAGTAGAACCACCAACTAAAATGATTTCATCGATATCAGAAACTGATAAACCTGAGCTTTTTAAAGCTGATTTACAAGGTTCGATCGTACGTTGAATTAAGCTATCTGCTAATTGCTCAAATTTAGCACGGGTTAACTGTTTCACTAAATGTTTAGGGATACCGTTAACAGGCATAATGTATGGCAAGTTAATTTCAGAAGTTGTAGTACTTGATAATTCTATTTTTGCTTTTTCGGCAGCTTCTTTTAAACGTTGTAAAGCCATTGGATCCTGACGTAAGTCAATTCCTTCGTCTTTTTTAAATTCGTCAGCTAACCAATCAATGATTACGTGATCAAAGTCATCACCACCTAAGTGAGTATCACCGTCAGTAGATTTTACTTCAAATACACCATCACCTAATTCTAGTACAGAAACGTCATGAGTACCACCACCACAGTCAAACACTACTATTTTCATGTCTTTGCCTTTTTTGTCCATGCCATAGGCAAGAGCAGCAGCAGTTGGTTCGTTAATGATACGTTTAACCTTCAATCCTGCAATTTCGCCTGCTTCTTTCGTAGCCTGACGTTGTGCATCGTTAAAGTAAGCCGGTACAGTAATAACAGCCTCATCAACAGTTGTTCCTAAATAATCTTCAGCTGTTTTCTTCATTTTTTGTAAAATGATAGCTGAAATTTCTTGTGCAGAGTAGTTTCTGTCATCAATAACCACACGAGGTGTATTATTGTCACCTTTTACTACTTTATAACTCATGCGCGGGATCTCTTTTTGAGCTTCGTCAAAAGAAGCGCCCATGAAGCGTTTGATTGATGATATTGTTTTTGTAGGATTTGTGATAGCTTGACGTTTTGCAGGATCTCCGACTTTACGTTCTCCACCTTCTACAAATGCTACCACAGAGGGTGTTGTACGTTTACCTTCGTTATTAGCAATAACCACTGGTTCGTTACCTTCCATTACGGATACGCAACTATTGGTTGTTCCTAAATCTATTCCTATAATTTTTCCCATTGTTATATGTTTTTAATTGTTGTTTTATGGATTTTGATATGTAGTTGTCAATGTTTATGCCAATACCTAAAATCTAAAATATTATGACAGGCTGACACTATAAATTAAAAACCACCTAAAATTTGTCATTTTAGATGGTTTAAAGGATTTAATAATGTCAGATTTATGGGCAAATAGTGCCATCAAATCTTCTGAATCTTAACGATTTTGTAGTGGAGTTACAAGCGATCTCATCAATAAAAGCAGGTAGTAGATCTTTTCCAACTGAAAATCTTGATTTTGCAGCAAAGATGCCCACACCACCGCTAATATTGCTATAATTAGGTTTGTCCTGTGCTATAGAAGTAGAAGGGGCATTGATTTGTAAAAAATCAGATAAGGTTTGATTTCCTGCATAAACAATGTATTCCAAATATATTGCTTTGCGGTTGATTAAATTGGCTACATTGTCTTTTGCAATTTGTAGAGCCGTATTATCATAAAAACTCTGTTCCGTAAAAGAAGTAATTAAAACTTCACCACCCTTTAAATTATCAGATTTTGAGGTAATAAAATCGTAATCAATATATTTTTTTAGAACAGTACCTCCAACAATTGAATCTTCATAATGAAAACGCATGGTGATGTTATATAAGCGGGCATTTGGAACGGTGTTAAATCTAATAGAAGTTGAAGAACTTAATGGTGGCACGGCGTAATTAATGTATGCAGCATCTGGTGTATCCGTTCCTGGACCAGTACCTGTGACATAGTTTCCATGAGTTGGGTATGAGGCACCTGGGTTTCCGGTTAGAATATAATTTTTTAACGGCATATAAGAACCAAATCCACAAACGATGCTATCTACAACATTTGTTTGGGATGTAAATTCTTTTCCTGAATTATTGTTTCTAATGGTAAGTTTATATTCTCCTTTGCTGTAAAGCTTATCAGATGTTTGCCATATACGTTGGTTTTGACTGAAAGAACCGGATGCTGTAGTTATAACTGTTTCGGTTAATACAATTTGTTTTTTAGAGCCGTCTCCAACTGTAGTTAAAGTTGGGGTTGTACTACCAGTCATAAAGCGTTGAAGAGTAACTGTTAATTCACCAGGACCAAAGTTAATTTGGGTAGGATCTTGCGCTGCTGTCAAAGCATCACCCTCCGTTAAATACACTTTGTTGATTCGGATATTTTGAACAGGTTCATTTGGGTTTAATATTCCATATACTGATATGGATTCTTCGCCCGGGGCCAAAACATCTAGGTCGTTTTTACACGAAGTAAATGCTAATGTAATAAATAAAAAAAGACTGCTATATAAAATGCTATGTTTCATGTGCTGATTTGATGAATTACAAATTTACTATTTTTAAGGGAACTCCAAATTAAATGGTTAATTTTGAGGTATTATTTTAGTGTTATTCTTACAATTCTAGATTATGTCTGTACATAAAGAAGTTAAAAAAGTTACTACGCATCAATTGCAGGAAATGAAACGCCGTGGTGAGAAAATTTCCATGCTTACCGCCTATGATTATACCATGGCAAAAATCATTGATAATGCCGGCATAGATGTTATTTTAGTGGGCGATAGCGCCAGTAATGTGATGGCTGGTCATGAAACTACGTTGCCAATTACTTTGGATCAGATGATCTATCACGCATCTTCAGTAGTAAGGGGAGTTGACAGAGCATTAGTAGTGGTAGATATGCCTTTTGGTTCTTATCAGGGTAATTCTAAAGAAGCCTTAACTTCTGCCATTAAAATCATGAAGGAAAGCGGTGGACATGCCGTAAAACTGGAAGGCGGACGAGAAGTGACAGACTCCATTGAACGTATTTTAACTGCCGGTATTCCGGTAATGGGGCATTTAGGATTAACACCTCAATCTATCTATAAATTTGGGACTTACACAGTTAGAGCTAAAGAAGAAGAAGAGGCTATTCGTTTGTTGGAAGATGCTAAATTGCTGGAACAAAGCGGTTGTTTTGCTTTGGTGCTGGAAAAAATACCTGCCAAATTAGCAACTGAAGTAGCTAAAAGCATTTCTATTCCGGTTATTGGTATTGGTGCGGGTGGTGGTGTAGATGGGCAAGTATTAGTGATGCACGATATGCTTGGGATGACCAATGAATTTAATCCTCGTTTTTTAAGAAGGTATGCAAATGTTTATGATGTTATGACAGGTGCTCTTCAGCAATATATTAAAGATGTAAAGAGTAAAGATTTTCCTAACGAATCAGAGCAATATTAATTACTCACCACGGAGAGCACGAAGGATTTGTAGAATATATTTTTAAAAGAAAACCCTAATCGTTATGATTAGGGTTTTCTTTTAAAATTTGCTTTATACTCTCTGTGCCTCAGTGGTGAAATGTTCTATCCGATAGCTTCATCCAGATCAGGCATTTTACCAAAACGAACCAAAGCTTTTACATGCGAATTGATCGCATTTAAAAAGGTTTTATTTTCGAGATAAGGCACACCAAATTCTTCAGCAGTTGATTTTACAATCTCAGAAATTTGAGGATAGTGCACATGGCAAATGTTAGGAAACAAATGATGCTCTACTTGAAAATTTAAACCACCCACATACCATGAAATTAATTTATTGTGACGAGAAAAATTGACTGTGGTATTCATTTGATGAATGGCCCAGTTGTTTTCAATAGTGTAGTTCTCATTAGGAAGTGGGTGTGTAGTACCCTCTACCGTATGAGCTAATTGAAAAATAGTAGTTAACATCACTCCGGCAATAAAATTCATTAATAAAAAGCCTGTAAAATATGGCCAAAACGGCCTATTTAAAATAAACACAGGCAAAATAATAAACACAAATATATAGCCTATTTTACTTAATAATAATTTAAAAAAAATAGATCTGTTCTGTTCTTTAGTACTGGTGTTCACGCCTTGTTTTGTGTATCGGCAGAATTGTAAAAAATCTTTTAAGAAACCCCAGTAAAGTGTAGTGATACCATAAAACAAAAAGGCATAAACCGGTTGAAATTTGTGATACCACTTAGCTTCGTTATGAGGGGTGAATTTTAAGATTACTTTATCAGCAATGTCGTCATCATAGTTCAAGATGTTGGTGTAGGTGTGATGAAGCACATTATGTTGCAGTTTCCAGTTAAATACAGAACCTCCTAATAAGTTTAAGGTGTGCCCCAACCAATAATTGGTTTTATGGTTTGAAGAATAAGCTCCGTGGTTGGCATCGTGCATAATACTCATGCCCACGCCCGCTAAGCCTAAGCCCATAATGCTCCATAAAGCACAAGCAATGCCAAAAGAAGGATTGAATATGAGAATTGCAATAAAAGGTAAAATATAGGCAGATAATAAGACGATAGTTTTGATAACCATCGTAGTATTGAAATTTCTGGAAATGTGATTTTCTTTAAAATAACCATCTACACGTTTTCGTAGGGTAGCAAAAAATAATGCTTTGTCCTTATCCTTGTCAATAAAACGTATGTGAGAAAATGCCATGACCATAATTTTAAAGGTTAAACAGATGACGAAGTTAATGAAAAATGCTATTTCGGCAATAGCTGAAAAATTCTTAATTTCACACCATTATCAGCCATTCTAAAATATATTCGCCCATAGGAGTGTTCGATTCCGGTTACGGTGGTTTAACTATTTTAAAAGAATTAGTCAATGAATTGCCTCAGTATGATTATTTGTATTTAGGTGATAACGCACGTGCTCCTTATGGTTCCCGTTCGTATGATACTGTTTATGAATATACTCTGGAATGTGTGCAACATTTATTTGATAAAGGGTGTGAATTAGTGATCCTAGCTTGTAACACAGCATCAGCTAAAGCTTTGAGAACAATTCAGCAAAAAGATCTGCCATTAATTGATCCTAAAAAAAGAGTATTGGGTGTTATCAGGCCAACTACCGAAATTGTTGGAAATTATAGCAAAACCAAGCATGTAGGTGTTTTGGCTACAGCAGGTACGGTTAATTCTAATTCGTATGTTATTGAGATAGAAAAATTTTTTCCTGAACTCAAAGTATTTCAAAATGCTTGTCCTTTGTGGGTTTCCTTAATAGAAAATAATGAACTGGAAGGTGAAGGCACTCAGTATTTTGTGAAAAAATACATTGATGAATTGTTCTCACAATCAAAAGAGATCGATACTATTATTCTGGGTTGCACACATTATCCAATTTTAAAACCTTTGATAGAAAAATATCTGCCACCTAATGTTACTTTGTTAACGCAAGGTTCTATTGTAGCTAATGGCTTAAAAGATTATTTACATCGTCATCCTGAAATGGAAGCACTGATCACTAAACATCAGTTGTTAGAGTTTTATACTACCGATTCTGTTGAGCAGTTCAATGCTCATGCCAGCTTGTTTTTCGGACAAGAAGTTAATTCTAAACATTTGAGTTTGTAAGATGTTTATTGTGATATAATAGATATCGTCATTCTAAGATCTATCAAAGGTCTGTCATCTTTATTTTTTCCAACAGCTGCAATTTTATCTATGATGTTTAAGCCTTCAACTACTTCACCAAAAATGGTATAATTATTATCTAAGTGAGGCGTGCCTCCTATGGTTTTATAAAGTTGTATGTGTTCCGGTTTAAAGGTATAATGAGGATTTTTCTCGTACTCTACATTGACTTTTTCATCTAATTGTTTCGTATACATCATCAAACTATCATTGTTTTTTGCTTCTTTAAAAGCAGCAATTTTTTCTTTAAGCAATTGATTTTCCGGTTTGCTTAAGATCTCTTCTTTTAGTTTTGTCACTAAGTCTTTATTGATGCGTTTTTCATACGATTTCAATTCCTTATCATCTCTTACTTTGCCTTGTACAATGTAAAACTGACATGCTGATGAAGCTTTAGTAGGGTTTATGTCATCTCCGTTTCGAGCGGCACACAACATGCCTTTTTTATGACAAAGAGTAGGGACAAATTCTGCGGGAACAGTGTATTTCAAATCGCCATCACCTAAAAGTTTTGTGGCTTCGGCATGTTTACTGTCAGGATCTCCTCCTTGAATCATAAAGCCTTCAATAATGCGATGAAACAGTAAACTGTCGTAAAAATGTTCTCTAACTAGTTTAATGAAATTGTCGCGGTGCTGAGGAGTTTCGTTAAACAAACGTACTTTCATATTGCCATATACTGTTGAAATCTGGATAATTTCTGGCGAATAAGTTTGAGAATAATTAAGTTTACTAAATAGAACAAAGGATAAACTCAATATTATGGACTTTAGATGCATAGAATTAGAAAATTTAATTATATTTGAGGTACAAATATTAATCCATAATAATTAATATAAAAATGAAATTAAGATTATTTATTGCCTCAATTGCTATAGCCTTTTTAACAATTGGAGTTTCTACCTCTTGTGAAAAGAAGACTGATTGTAAATTAACTATAAAAACCGTTGATGATAAGGGGTTTGCATATCCTAATGCAAAAGTTAAATTGTTTGCGAACGTTAAAAATAGTTCTGGAGCTACTGTAGAAGCCGATCTAAAAGCAGAGGGTACTTCTGATGCCAGCGGTATCAGTACTTATACCTTTAAATTACCTGCTATTTTGGATGTAAAATGTGAGTTAGACACAATGGGTGGTATTGGCATCATTAAACTTGAAGAAGGAAAAAGTGTAGAGAAAGTTATTACAATGAAAAAGATCTAATAAATTATATTTTTAAAAACCTAAAAACCTCCTATTTGGAGGTTTTTTTATTTTAAACTGCTGTAAAACGCTATTAACTCACAAGCCAGAGTCTTATAATCAAAATGTTTTTCAGCTAATTTCCTGGCGTTTAATTGTAAATTGTTTTTTTGTTCGGGATTAGCCAGTAGTGTGCAAATTGCTTGTGCAAATTCTGATTCGGTATCAGCAATTATTAGATCGTTATTGTTTTCATAAGGAATGCCTTCGGCTCCAATGCTGGTGGTAACAATGGCTTTTCCGTAAGCTAATCCTTCCACTAATTTTATCCGTAAGCCACTACCAGACCAAAGAGGAACTAACATGATATCGTAAGCATTGTAAAACTGCTCTGAGCTTTCAATGTGTTCAATAACTTGAATGTTTGTTGAATTTAGTTCTTTAAATCGTTCAGGCATTCCCCGTCCTGCTAATATTAAATTTTCATGGGGATATTTTTCAATGACCTTTGGCCATACTTTGTTCATTAACCAATCAACCGCTTCAATGTTGGGTAACCAATCCATTGAAGCAAAATGAAACAAGGTATTTGGGTTTTTGGGAGTTAAAACTTGTTTGTATTGATTCAGATTAATGCCGGTTAAACAAGTATGCAAAGGTTTATCAGGAACAATTTTAGAAATACTCTTTTTGTCTTCGTCTGTAATGGTTACAATAGCATCTACCATTTTAAAACTATTGATCTCAAAGATCTTTAGTCGTTTATTTTGAAGTGAGAGGTAGATCTTTTTTAAACTGTTTTTTTCATTTCCTAAATGTCGTTCCCATATTTGATGTTCCACATTATGAGTTCTTAATACTATTTTTGCTTTAGAATATTTACGAATCGTATTAATATAAGTAGCCATAAAAACTCCCTCTATTTGCACTATATCAAATTGATGTTGTTTTAATTTTTCAATTAAAACAGATTCATATTCTTTAAAATTAAAACGGCTTACAAAATAAGATTGACTGGAAAATAAATTGAAGAGTGCACCTAAGAAAGAAGTATCAGTGTTTTTATATACAGAGTGATAATGTGTTTTTTGTTTAAAGTCTAAAGGTATTTTTTTGTCCGCTTTAAAATGTTTTTTTGTATTAATTGGCAGCAAATGCAATTCAATGCTATTGTCTGCTAAGCCTTCGGCTAAGTTACAAATAGCAATAGAGCTTCCGTCGTTTGCAGGGTAGGGGGCTTTATTACTTAATTGTAAAATACGCATCAGTGTTTATTGTTTCTTTTTGAAAACGTTTTTAATGGTATCAATGTATGCCGTCAAATCAAATAAGGCAGAGTCTTTAGCAGCTTTGTATGTTAGGAAAATACCTAAAGGTAAAAATAACAATAAAGGAAACCAGGAGCCGAAAGCAATAGTGTAAACTCCTTCCATTACTAAATCATCATAA
>Ga0066415_1000051_pt1 | contig 18367 bp, 21 predicted proteins | sample LakWasMet21_HOW5_2_FD_59542 | JGI IMG/M metagenome (GOLD analysis project Ga0066415, IMG submission 59542) | Freshwater sediment methanotrophic microbial communities from Lake Washington under simulated oxygen tension - Sediment Metagenome 21_HOW5 | ecosystem: Environmental > Aquatic >... | reverse complement strand
CTTTGCCACTGTCGCGGCGTTTGACTCGGGCAACCTGCCGCTCGTTGCCAAGGCGTTGCATGAAAAGTTTCTGGACAAACCCGTTGTCATTGCCGGTGACGATGATGAACACCTGGAAGCTACCCAGGGCGTCAATCCAGGCAGCAGCAAGGCTGAGGAAGCCGCTAAGTCAGTCGGCGGCAAGGTCTTGCTACCTATCTTTGCACCCGGCGAGCAGACGGCCAATCCCAAAGGCTTCACCGATTTCAACGATCTTGCGAATAATAGCGTACTGGGCAAAGAAGGTATCAAGCGTCAGGTGTGTTCTATTGTCGATTCCGTGATCGAGAAACACCAGGGTAGAATTGAGCAGCAACAAGCGCACATTCAGAAGAAGGAGCAGCGGCCACGCAGGGCGGCCAAGAACGGATAACTTTGAAAACTAAATAAAAATGCCGGGTTAAACCGGCATTTTTTTGCGACTGCAAGGATGCAAATTGGGGATGTCGACAGTGCGCGAACGACCCGTTGCGGTCTATCGTCTAATCTGATTCAATGGCTGCTATTTGATGTTTACCAGTCCTATCTGCTTGGCTCTGAATGATATACAGAATGGAAAATCATATGCAAATCAATATATTATCTCTTCAAAGAGTATTTTTCGGTAGATATGCGGAAACCATCTAATTACTTGTTAACAGCTCTCAGTAGCATAAAGTAAGGGATCTAAATGACTAATGATCAGGAACTAGCACATAAACTAAAGATTAAGTTTGGTACTGCTCCAAATGAACCAACTTCGTCTCAGTTGGAGAAAATAAAACAAGACATACGAGTACTTGTTCAAAAAGGAGTTATCCCTACAGAATTAGATTGGGCAAGCATTGTTAAAAAGCATTGTCCAGATGCAGGAAATTACGGTTACTACGGCGCAGATACCTCAGATTTAATAACATTAATGCAATTAGCAACTAAAAACTAGAACACTTGATATGAGTACAGAAAACTTTAAAAAGGAACTTGAAGCAGTACTTTTGATAACTAATTGGGCTCCGACCGAACATGATCTGCAGGAGATTGCTAGACGAATTAAAAGTTTAGAGAGTTCTGCGTCGAAGGCTGATATTGAGAAGATAGTCCACGATGTAGTTGGTTCATATAGATGTATGATGCTGGAAGGCATCGATAATTCTGATTTGACTACCTTACTTCTCATGGCGACAAAAGCAATGGACAATGATGACTAATGAGCAAGCAGTTCTCCAAGCTGAGGCAGAAATTGAGAAACTAAAGCAAGCCTACATGGCGCATCTTGAGCCTATTGTGATTAAAATTCATGAACGTGGAGAAAGACCTTCCCTTCAGGATTTATTAACATGTCAGAAATTAGGTACTAAATACTTTAATTTTATTGAAAATTTCGTTGGCAATAGTGGACTATTAGGTGCCCATGCAAATGGGAAATGGGTTACAGGTTTTGCTGAGACGTGTCACAGTGTATTAATGGCCTTTGTGGTGCATGTGAATTTCCTACGGAGTTATTCTGACAAACTTGCAGGTGCTTTAGAGCCGCCCGATACAGCTGCTTATGCGAACATGCAAAGAATGACAAAAGAGTATCTTCCAAAATATCAGTGGAAACAAATAGAAAGTCTGTTTAAAGACAACTCTCTGCCAATTGCAGGGTTTGAATATGCCGGAGCAAATGATTTGAATGAAATTCCCAAATGGCAGCTTATAACCGGATTAGTTATTGGCGCGCTATTTGCTCTGCTAATTCTTCTTTTGGCAATATTTATTCCCAGCCCAACTCCAACTCAATTTTTTGTTTTTCGAGGGGTGTTTTCTGTTTCACTAGCGGCGGTAGCAGCAATTATTCCAGGGTTGCTAAATGTCGAGTCAAGGTTTCAGAAGTTTTCTATAAGGGCAACAGGCGCAATTGCTGTTTTTATAATTGTGTGGCTGTTGAATCCTCCCGCATTAATAGGCAGTTAACAAGGTGCTGCACGCGGATAAATTACTCGCTGCGCTCCTAATTTACCGGTGAGCACAGCTTTAGAACTGCTAAACCAAGTAAGGAAGAAATGACATGGCTAGATGCACAGCACCAGTACGTGGGCATAGTTCAGCGGCCGCAGCAGCGGCCTGTCCTGTATGCCGTTATAAAAGTAGCCGCTATAGTGGTTACGGCTCGTCCTACCCTTCGTATGGCAGTAGTGGGAGCAGCTACAGCATTGGTGGTGTTAGGTCTAGCAGCAGCCCAAGACCTCGTTGGTCAAGGTCAAGTTCGTCAGTGTCTTACACGCCGGCTCAAATTCAATCTCTCACTCCAATCCGAGAAGCCGTTGAGATTCGAGCGGCGGCGCAGCCTGATCTTCGCGACGTTTTCCTATGTCACGCGTGGGACGACCGCAAAGGACCGGCTAAAGAGCTGCACGATTTGCTTGAAACGGCTGGTGTCAAAGTTTGGTTCAGCGAGAAGGATCTTGGGCTCGGTGTGCCAATGATGCGCGCCATCGACAAAGGCTTAGCGAATTCACGAATTGGCCTTGTGTTGGTGACCCCTGCGATGCTAGATCGCTTACCAAAGGAGAGCGTTGCTGACAAAGAGCTTTCAGCACTGTTGGCAGGTAACCAGCTCGTTCCGATCGTGCACAACACTACTTATGAAGCTCTGCGCAATATCAGCCCCTTACTCGCCTCCAGAACAGGCTTGGATACTTCAGATGATTCAATGGCGGTAGTCGCGGCAAAAATCGCCGAGTTGGTTGCGATCTAGCTCTGTGGCTTTAAGTTCTAACAATCAGCAGCAAGGGCCCCTCCTACGCTCCGCCCATTTGCGGTTCGCCGCGCTCACTTTACCGCAAATGCGCTCCACTCCGGTGGGCCCCTGTGCTGGGCGTTAACGGCAGCTTTTAGGTGCTTACCTGCTATCAGTTTAACGATATCGATAGACGGCAATTGGCCGACTGCAGCTAGTCGCGAAAGTCAGTCACCGACCCCTTCCTGACATTCGAAGCTTTGCGCTCAATGTCGGCAGGGGTTCAATCAGCAGCCATTCATCGTAAAGCTAACCGGGCGAGGCACGGGAAGCTGAAAAATAAAACCGCATTATAACCGCGCTCCGGTTGAGCGTAATGTTAGGAATTGCTACGGTAACAGTTTTGCAATCTCAAAATGCATACCATCTCTCCGCGAAAAATGTCCGCCCCAATAGAAACCACACTCATTAGCGATTTTTACTAGGGAATAGACACAACCTTTTGTACCTGATGTGGCTGGCTCTGCACCAAGCTTGTTCCATGCGTAGTTGATGTCAAACGCTGTTCCAAATGCATGGTTTGATAGTAATTGTTCTTGCGCCTTACCTCTAACAAATCTAGGAACGTAGTCGCCGCTATAAGTTAAAACATATTTAAGTATGCCTTCCGACTCCCACATTTTCCAGAGACGCACAAGTTGCTCTTCAGCCTTTTTGTGAAACCAAACGTGACCATTTTGGTTCGCACCTTCAATGCCAGCCAACTGCGGAATAACTATCCGACTAATGTTGAGCTTATCCCACTCGTTGGTAATTTTGATTGCTTCTGGATTCTTTGCAGTTGGTGCGGGAATGAACTCTAATGGGCCAAATAGTTCTTGGCGAGCATCATTGTTAACAAGAGGGGGGAAGTCCGGTTTTGGTGGGTAAGAGCTTTCAGTTTCGGAATACTGAACAACTTCGAAACCAAGCATCGCGGCTTTGCCGATGGTCTGGTTTCCAATAATTCCATCCGCTTCCAGTTTATACCTACGTTGAAACTTGATAGTCGCAAGTTGTGTTGGCTCATCAAAAGTACCATTGACATTCAGAGTGTGACCCTGACCCCGTAAAAAGGTTTGCCATTTAACTACGAGATTACCAGTTGATCCAATTTTCAGTATTTGCATATAAACTTCCTATGGTTGGTTGAGTGGCGTAAAGGGTGAAATGGCGAGTTCTAATGTTAAATTAAGGGGCTGCTCAAGGCTGTATTCGCGCAAGCCCCGCTTGACTGTCTGGTTAGACATTGGCTTCCACATCCTACTCACAAACTTGCTCAGTAACGATACGAGTACGCTGAACTGGAACTTGTACTGGTTGTGTCGCGATGTCAAACTGGTGGACACATCCGCATTGCCCGAATGCATCGCATCCGCAGTGCTGACAAGGAATCTGTACTTGATGCATAACGACTTGGACATCCATGAATGGTTCGTTTACTTGGACGTTGTAGCATCGCGAGCCGTTCACTCCCGCAGTCCCTCCAGCGCATGCGGCAATATTTTGGGCTCTCATCGAACCAGATGGATAGCCTCCAGCCGAGAAGTGTCCTTCGCTAGAGCGCTCAAGTACAGTTCTAGTGATTTCAGCATCATACCCAATGCTTTGTAGCTTTGCTGCTGCCCAACAGTCGGCTTCCAACTCTTGTTTCGCAGTACCTCCGTAAAAGCGCTCAGCTTGCCCAAGAGAATTGGTATGTCCGAGGAGGTGGTGAGCGCACTCATGCGCAAGTGTGAACATTCTTGACATTGTCCAATTTGCCATAGCGCCTGGGTCAATATGGATGTACTTTCCGCCTGCTGGATCGGTTCTTGCTGAAGCTACTTGCTGATCACTACCAACAACAACCGCTAAACCACAAAACGAGTCGTATCCAGCAAATACCTCTGCCTCGGCAGAAAATGCGAGCAAAGCGAGGAAGAAACCAACAGCTACATAAAGCAACCTCATCGAACTAACTCCTCAAATGATAATCGAGATTTTACTGGCCCACTGTAAAAGACTGAAACGTAGTTTTGATGCCTAACAGCCTAACAAGTTATTAAGCTGTTAACAGTATATCTACCACGAAACCTGAGTCGCAACAATAAATTTGTGAACTGCAAGGATTTTTCCCTTCCGTACATCATCCAAACTGAGCCAATAGGTGAAATCGGAGGTTGTCATGTTGATCGTTACCGCATCCTTAAGTCAGACAGTCAGACGTTCGAGTCGCAACTTAGCTTACGCAATATTCCGGACCAGCAACGCCATGATTTTCATAAGTGGTTTAGGTTTTATCTGGATTTTTGCAATAAGTACACTTTGGACCCGAAGCTTACCGCTAGTTTTGCCGGGTTTGACGAAAAACTGAAGATCAAGGAGCAATCCGTTTCACAAAGAATGGCAGCTCGCCGGTCTATTGCGATTTATTACCGAATGATCGGCACCCTTCAATCGCCGCCAGCACGGTCCGGCAATTTAACAGCTAAAAATGCTAACAATCCTCTGCCTTTGACGTCATCAGGCACGCCGAATCCGGACTCTTCCAGTCAGGTCGGTCTGCCTGCAACAAAACGGGAAATGCCACTGTCTGAAGTGACGGATCAACCGATGAAATTGACCGGTGCCAACTGGGGAGCCATTTATGAACAACTGAAAAACGCCATCAAGGTACGCCATTATTCGAACAAGACTTGGCAAGCCTACCGCTATTGGCTACAACAGTTTCAAACCTTTACCAAGAGCAAGGATACCGGCTTGTTGGGCATGGACGATGTCAAAGGCTTTTTGAGTAATCTCGCCGTGAACAAACAGGTCGCCGCGTCTAGCCAGAATCAAGCCTTCAATGCGCTTCTGTTTTTCTTCAAGAACGTGTTACAAAAGGAGTTGGGCAAAGTTGAATACGTGGTGCGGGCCAAATGGCGGCCATACATTCCGGTCGTATAATAGCGCCCTGAAGTGGATCGGATTATCGGATTGCTGGAACCGCCTTATGATTTGATCGTCAAACTGTTGTATGGTTGCGCCACTTTATAAAACGATGGGCAATGAATTCGAAAGCACTTGGGTTTCCGCATCGGTTTTTTTGACATAACCAATATCGTCAACAATCAGCACTTGATATTTATCCAAACGCGTCATTGCCGTCATTAAATCCAGGTCCCGCTTGGCTTGCTACAGGCTTTGCACAAGTGCCACTGCCGAGAACCATTTTACGCGGATGTTTTGTTCTATTAATTGACTGGCGATGGCTGCGGCAATCTGCTGTTGCACAGCGGCACTGAGTTCAGCCTGTTCAAGTTGGCAAAAATTTTACCGGCCGGCAAGCCGGCTTCTCGGATCCATTTTTGCACGCGTTTTTGGTAACGGTCGGCGCTTCCTGTTCACACTAGGGGTGATCAAAAGACCTGGCAAGCTTGGTCTATGGTTGGCAATCTCGGGCGGGCCGGATTACCCAGCAGGCTAAGCAGTATTCGGAAATCTGGGTTGTTTTGGAGTAAAGCCCCCCCGACCATCAATACTGCGTCAATCTGATCTTTATTAAGCGACCAACTGGTTGTGATAGATTGGAATTTGCGCCGACACTCAAGATCAACAATTGCGTCAAAATCGATAGAAATCAGAGCAGTATGATCAGCTAAGTCTTTATAAGTCTTTTGCTGATTCTGATCCCCTGGCATTTTAGGAAATTGGTCAAACAAAAGATTGCGAAGCTGCACAGCTGTTCCGGCGGATGTTCGGTCGATAGGCGCATCAATAGATGCCTTCAACATGTCTATAATGCCAGGTGTCGCCTGATCCTGATCAAGTTCTGAGGAAGCGAAAGAGCGAGCACTGATTGTAATGAATATTAGTTTGGTAATTTGATGCTTATCTATGTATGTTAAGAACGATGGCTGGGTATCGCCAGTTGTGATCATGCGGAATGGCTCGAAAATGCCCAGATTGTCTGCAATGCCACCGTCCAGCAAGTGGATATATGCTTTCTTGGGTCTGCCGAGAGCATAGGCGTTTTCAGCCCTAGCCATAGTCGCCCGCTGAGGATTATTGTACCAAATACTTTGTTTGGCATCTGGTTGATCCAGACTGGCTTTTACCCAGACTGGAGGCCAAACCTTGTTTTGGCTGGCTGGGCAGGGCGAATAGTTGGTCAAGGTTACCGGAGATAAGGCTACTGGAAAAGCTGCAGAAGCTGCAACGGCGGTTGCTAGTGGTAGACTTGATAGATCACTGCAGAGCAGATCAAGTTTTCTTTGGGTAAAAGAAAAGGGTACGCCTTCTACCATATCAGCGGCGTTCAAGATTAGAAAAGGCCGACGTTGTTTGTCCATTAAAGTCTGATATGTGGCTTCATGGAAAAGCTCTTCGTCAAGGTAGTCGATTAGCAAATCGATACGTTCTTCTCCAGGGGTAGCTAAGCGCACCAAACCTATCGGATTAAGCGCATTAAACAACAGTGTGGACATTCCATTCTTGCGGATGAAATTATTTTCCAGCGAATCGAATCCCCGTGTGCCTTCGAGAGCGAAATACCCGGCGGCAACGCTACCGCCGGACACTGAGGAAATTAGATCGACTTCCTGGGCTAGACTGGACCCGGATGCAAGTTTAATTTCATCAAGTGCCCGCAAAACTGAAAGCGTAAGCGCTGTTGCCCTGGTACCACCACCGGATGCTGTGACGATTATCAAGGTGTCATCCAGACCCGATGGTTGGGAACTGTGCCATCGGTATCCGGTTTTTTCACTGATAACAGTAGCTTGCTGATTTCGAGTTGGATAGGAACAAGCGGTAGTCAACAAGGCTAATAACAACATCAGTTGCATAAAAACTGGGCTTGAGTTGCGATAGTTCATTGCTATCCTTAATTAGATCGCTTCTGGTGGATTGACCGGATCAAGTTCAATAATAACCACAGTATCTCCCGGTCTTACCTCGAATTGTTTACGATAATCCACTTTGTCTTCCTTAGTTAGGGTTTCCGCAATATTTCCGCCACTGGCAACTGTGATGGAGTTACTCGAAGAATTCCCTGCCGGCTCTGTGTAATTACCATTTATATAAATTAACCGGTTTTTTGGTTTAGTAACTCTTAAGCTAGCAAAGGACATGCCTAATCTCCGATAAATTAGTAATTCGTAACGAAAGCCTGTAGTGCGCAGCAAAGTCGCTGACTTGATTATGTCTTTGGTGAAAGGTCACAGCAATTATTAATCCATTGGCTCATAGAACTTAAGCATTGACAAGCTCCAAACGTTTGTTCTGGAAATATGATGAATTGCTGAAATTGTAATAACGAATGTAGGTATTTACACCTTTGGACACCAGGCAGGATGCTTTGGATTCTTTATTGTAGGACGAGTCGACAAGACTCATGATGAATCTCCATAATATAATTGGATTATTGAGTTAATCTGGGTTCACTTCCACATCACTAAGGCAAGGTCAAAATCATGTAACTTGCGGATTCCTTACATTTATGACCATCTCCCTTATCCCCATCAATTACAACGTATGCAATCTTTCCCGAAACTGCTAAGCCTTCCGATGAGTTAGGTAACTCTTTTACAAAGTCTGAACCAATAACTTTTGATGGCTCTAAAGCAGATATTGCAATCCGTCTGAGCTGAAAAGGTTCTGATTGATCTTTAGCAGGGCCAGCTATGATCCAAATTGAATCACCATCAGCAGACAGATCTCGAATACCGCGTTCACTTAAGTCAATGAATGCAACCCGGTCAAACGTGTAAGCGCTTAAATCCTTGAGGTGGAGCAGAATGGCAAGATTTTTTTTCTCAGGTTGCTCGGGATGAACATGAAGCAAAGGTGCGCGTAGTCCGATCCATACACCAGCGCCCTTCTCGGTCTTGAGTGCGACGGCGCCTTCGGCATTGAAGGCATTGACTGTGTTGCAACGTGTTTTTGCATCTTTTTCAGGAATTTTTTTCGCTTTCAGCTCAGCTTCAATTTTTTCCGCATTTGTCTCGGCAGTATCAATTGCTTTGCAAACTGCCTGCATTGATGTATCCAATACTTGGTTGGCAAACAAATACTCGCAGTTGACCGGCTTGGATTTTAGAGTGTCCACAATAGTGGTTTGTTTTTTAGCCAAACTGACTTTGCCAAATTGCTGGCGTTTCTTCTTTATTTCACATGTGCTATTGCGACTGTGTGAGGCAAAAGCCAGAATCTCGTCAGCGGAAACGCTTGTAAGCGCTTCGATGTCAGAAATTTTTTGTTCCTCGTCGAGGTGCAAATCAAACGCCCGTTGGGCTTTTGCATCGAGCTTTAGATTCTTGATGGGGAATAAATAAAGTTCTTGATCCTGTTCGTTGTCGCCTACCAACAGGCATTTGTCGACTTTTTTATCTGGACAAGGAATCAACAAGGCAGCTGATGCTTCACAAAGCGGAAATTGCCCGAGTACCTCTTCTGCGTGAACTAAGCTGTTTTCCATGAGAATGGAAAACGTAATTGCCATGTACAAAGGGTATAGAAATTTATGCATTCTCATTTCGTTCTCCAGATGTTGCCTTTCTGCGAATCCTCTTTATGGACTTCATTATCAAACCAAAATATCCATCTTCACATTGATTGGAAACCAGCCGATATTGCATAACTGATCCGGTTCTCTGTAATAACAATCAACGGTTTAACCAACCCGAGGAAACATAATCCCGAGCCATGTTTTGTATATCGCGCATTGATATACAAAAAGCCAATTAATCAAGCCGAATTAGGGTCTTCGAGCTGAGTGTGGCGAGGTAAAAACTTCCGTCATATCCAGGTTGATGTGCTTTAAGGGCACAACTTCTGCGATTAGGTAAGTCCGGCATTTTGGATGTATCTAATTGGAGGCACAGGCTTTACAAACTAATGCAAATGTTGCCGGTAACCAATCCGTTGCGCATTGCCGATCTAATGTCAGCATTGATTTACCATATGTATGAAAACCATGTTCTTTGAAGCAAGATAACCTCCAGCCGTCTTTTCATAACGAGTGATATTGACCGATTGATCAACATTGCCACCGATGGCTAAAACAAAGTCAGGCCGAACGCTAACTATGATATCAGTGTGACTTTTGAAAGCTTCGCTGGACTTAGCATCGTCATAATCTTTAGGTGTTTCACGCCATCTTCCAAAAATGTCGCCGATGTCTGGATGCTTTCGTGTAAACGGTAGCTCCAAAAAGGTACTGTATTATTGTCCGCCTCACGTTTGATAATTGAGTCATGCATATATCTTGAATGTGACGCAGCGAACTTGAATTTTTTATACATGGAAACCGATTCGCCAGCATTTCGAATCATAAATGATATAGCCGCTGCAGACCAGGGTGTATCCTTATCCTTGCCATTAAGATTAATGTGTATCGCCTGCCACATTTGCCCGACATATTTGTAAAATGGGTCGTGATGTTCCAATCCTTGACATTTCTCGAAACGCAGCCATTCCTTAATTGCTTGAGCAGTTAGTGCCTCTTTTTCATCCGACACAGGGCTGCGTAATGTAGGTAAATTGTCAATCTCTTCTTTAATCACCCCACTGACCGATGAGCCGTTTATTTCTGCTGTGATTTTCAGCCATCCTGGTGTTGCCTGGCCGTTTTCCTAAACTTGCTGCCCAAATGTAAAATTCCAATTCTTGTATCGGCTGAAATAACTTGGGCTGAGCGTAAATTTAAAACTTCAATTTCTATAAATCTGATTGACATAATAAAAAACTCCAGGGGTAAGTTAAAGTTTTTATATGTTTGATAATGCTGATTTTAAAAGTTTATTGATTTAGTATTTTCTTCTTGCCCCTTATCATTGAATAAAGTGACCAGGATTTCGGTTGGATGGACTTCTAACAACCCATAATTTCCTACAGCACCAAACCAATTAGGTCGTGCCGCACCTGAGGAGGTAATCTCATAAAAATTACCTTCTTTATGTCTTAGAAAATTATTTTCGTGAATATCCCCACTTAAAAATATACTTCTCCAAAAATTTTGATTAGATATTGGAGGGGTATTTTGACTTATCAACCAGTCGTAATCATTATATCGGCTCCAACTCTCTTTACTCCCTTGAATTGTACTGCCGGTACAAACAATACTCACGCCATTCCAGCCATTGATAGTATCTTTTAACCAGTCTTTTTGATTTTCACCCAGCATTGTAGATTTACGGTCATGTTTTTTGTCTTGCCGGTATGTTCTGCCATCTAACATAATGAATCGCATGCGTCCAAAATCAAATGTATCTTGAATTCCTTGATCAACAGTATTAAGCAAAGAATTAATGTTCGGTATTGCAGGATAACTAGCTTGAATAGGCCGAAGCTTTAAGTGCTGTTTAAACTGGAGAAATAATCCAGTGGATATCAACCTTTTATCCTTTGGTACGCCTGTATCTGGATCGGTTCCTGCTCCACAGGAACCATTCCAAGCAAAATCATGATCATCCCAAGTAATACCAATATGCTTTACTGAATTAACAAGAACACGAAAAGAATCCACTTCCCATTGGGCTTTGTAGCGGCGATACATTTCCTTTGCAAAATCTTCTTTTGACCAGTTTTTTGACTGACCTAAATGGGGAAAGTAATCCATATAGATACTATCACCAAGCAAAAGCAAAACATCTGGAGAGTGCCCTAATGCATGTTGCCATACAGTTTGATTTGGTTCTTCTAGTGCATCAAAACAAGAAGCGAATATTATTTTCATAATTTATCCTTAAGTGATTATTTTGAATTAAAAATCAAAAAACCTTTAGCAATTTTTAATGTTATCCGTTTTGCTGCGGATTACGTTTTTGAAAGCTCAATAACATGCCTGGTGGAGTGGTATTCGGAATAGCTATTGTGCTAACCAGCTCCCAGCCTAGTAAGCCAACATCCCGTGTTATTATCTCGGACAAGTTTCTCGCTGAATTTATGTCAGCGGGAATTTCATTAACCACTAAAAATTTAAAGTTATATTTGTCCATATTGCCTACTCAATTATTTAAAAAGTCTTTAAGCGCTGTATAAAGCTCCAAAGTCAAAAATTCTTTATCAAATCCAGAAATACTTGTGAAATTTTGAAAGTCCTGAGCCGATAATGATTGGAAATCTTTAGCCGTTATTTGTTTGAGTGTATTTTTATCAGCATCATCCTTGAGTTTATTTACTATCGATTTAGCCGTTTCCTTATTAGTTTCGTCAGTATTGGTGGTTTTTACTCCGTCAAGTGTAATAGCCTCCGCTGCATCTTGCGCTTCCTTAGATTTTAAGTTTTTGGCCGCTTCACCGGTAATAAAAGCTGTTTGAATAAGTACCGGGTTAAAATCCCAATCCCTTTCAAAAGTTTTGAAACTGAAACTACTTATAGAGGACATAGCATCTTCATTTTGGCTTTTCTTGGGTGCTATCAATACCACGCGTTGTTTAATGCCCAAGTTGCCTTGAATCGGTTGAGATGAGTCGGGACGTGCCTCGGCTGTCAGGGAAATTTTCTCCGTTTCGTAAAAATACAAAGCGTTTTCGCATCCCGACAACCAAATAATCAATGTAAAATAAATGAAATGTTTTATTATTTTTGAGGCTCGCATTGATTACCTCCGCCATTAATCGCTTTATTAATTTTTTCTAGAGTTGATTTTGATTGAGCAATTTTAATTGCAGCCTCTCCGCTTGAAACGAAATGGTCAAAATGAACTTCATCTAAACCTTGGGCATAAATACATCCCAATGATGTGATAGTCATTGCATCTTGGCCTTTAGCTTTACTAGGCACAATCGCATAGGTATCTCTATCGTAACCAAACACCAACCTACCAGTTCCTTCAGTACTGACAGCTACATCTATACCTAATGAAGTTTCGTGAACATAAACAAGGTGATCCTCACAGCCGTAAAGCAGGAGACTTAGCCAGAATGGAATTAATATTTTCATTTTTGCTCCCTTGTTATTCATCCACTAATTCCTCCAAGTAAGTCTTGATAAAAATCACTTGTTTGATTTTATACGCCTGTGACTTCATCTGTATTTAGGTGATATTCAAGTTAATAGCTTCAATGTTTTTTCGAAGTTTCATAAATGGCAGTTACAATCTTCCCATCACCCAGGTAGTGGAGTATAAACACACCGTCGAAATCCGCAGGAATCTTTATGACGTTTCGTGACTCCATTCCTATCGAAAGACCGGTTTTCAGTGAATTAACGTGAAACATAATACCTTGATTATTTTCTATCCAGGCATACGGTTGCTGGTCATTTAAATTAACATCCTTCGCTTCTATTTCTTTCTCGAAACCGGAACCGGTCAACTTCTTTAATAATTCATCGATAGACAATCCGGAATTATTGATCGATTTCGAATAAATTAAGATCCTTTCCGCGTGACCCAGTGTTAACCCCCCATCCGCCTTACGTGTGCTTAAATAGCCGCCCCATGATTCTTGAGTCAGTAAATAACTCGACTCGCTTTCAAAATAGTGGGTGCAGACGAAACCCTTGTCGTTGACCGCGCATCCGGCAATTGTTAGAAGCAACGGCCAAACAATCCAAATCCATTTTTTATGCATAAAACATCCTTGCTGAATCCCTAATAACCCATGAATATAGAACTTTCCCAAGAGTTGGTACTCACTTACTTTTGATTTTCCATGTGTATGTGTTGCTAATCCCGTGCACTAATTTACAAGCGGCGCGCTGTGCCTCATTCATCTTCAGAAGCTCTGTGTCTAACTGTCGCGTCATATAAATACACCAAAAATTATTAAAAATACAGCATATAGTACTGAATACAATACGTACAAATTCCTATGCTAACTAACTCGTAAACACAGCGGATTTTTTAAAATCTACCAAGTGTTCATGTATTAAACAGGCAAACAAAGATATATTGATCGATCATTCCTAAAAAGTCATGTTGAGCTTCAAGTCCCATTTGCACACGCCAATAATTTTGATCTACAGGTTCGCTTGAATGGGATATCTGAAATTGATCTGGATCTATTTTAAGAGTTTGCTTAAGCCGGTCGGTCGTTTTCGACTTCAGCTTTTACCTCCTGTAACTCGATAAATATCCAGCCTCCCGAAGTTTTTTTTTCAATCTAGAAAGTAATTTTGGTAATGCCTTTTTCAGTTCATCGATGAAAAATACTTCGACTATGAAAAAAGAACCGGCCACGACGACACTATAATTTTTAAAAGCATTCAGTAATGCGTCGATAATTTCTTTTGCTGGCATGAGTATTTCCCTCTAGGCTTAAAGCCGATCAAAGTGCCAACGCTTTGATCGCATCAATTACCTCGCCAAGCGTTTTGTCGAAGTACAAGAGGTCAAAGTTCTGCGGGTCATCGTGTCCGTCGGAAATACCTGAGTCGATCACCGCGTGAAATCCAGGGACTAACCATTTTCCAGCACGAACGCTGGCGACAATATAAGCAAGGGCAAGTCCTTTATATTGGCTCTCGGTAAAGCCGGGGGTGGGAGCAATCTGATCGTTTCCTTCACGCCCTAATCGATTAGATCGTCGTGGCTGGATTAACTCGACGTGAATGAATAGGCCTCGGGCGAGCGGGCCTACGATCTTAGTTTCGAGTTTGGTGGCACGCCAACCCTGTGATAGCGGATGGCCTGTCAATAACTTTCCTCCCCTATTGATGAAAAGATGAGCTACGGCATTAGATCCGTCATAATTAACTAGATTATTTACTCTGGCGGATTGATCTATATCAGTTGGAAAATCGTCGCGAACACCAAAGTTAGGAGAGCTTGTATCGTGAATTACAAAGAAGCGAGCGGAGACCTCCTCGCTATTGTGCGAAAGTTTTTGATTAAGATCACCCCCGATCTCAGTTTCACTAATTCCGCTCTTCGCAAGATAATCACGTATTTTGGCGCGTGGTAAATCAGCTGAATTTCCTATCAGAGAATTGAGTTTTGGCGGAAGGTCGACCAGATTAGGACCGAGATCTGCCCTAATCTGTACAGGCCTCAACAGGCATTTTGCCGATTCTTGGCTCGTACCTTCAAAACTCATTACGTCGGTGTCGAATCGGCAAACACCGGATATTTGGGCCTCACATTGTGATGCAATAAAAACACCGATAACAATCACAATTGAATTCAGTTTCTTCATGTCTGTTACTCTGAGGTGATGTGACCGAAAGACAGATTATTGTGGATCGGCATATTAGGCACCGCGTATCTCATCCTCTGAGACTTGGTTTTTTGTAATCCATTTTTGTATAGTTGACTCCTTTTTTAATACTTGATTAATAAAAGCCACTTTAACTGCTGCGCGTAAATCAGCTAGTATTCTTTCTTTGGATTCTTGAGTTGACGGTTTATTTTGAACAAATTCGGGGTCAATATTAATCCTGCAAACTGCTCTATTGAATTCGTAAAACAACCAGCCATTACCTTTCCTGTCCCCGCGAAGCTCAATAGCAATGTTGAGTTCTTTCTCGGCTTCAATCCAATCTGGCTGAGCTTTATCCTTTAGTGCAAAACCGAGCTGCCCATGGTTTGCATGGAATTGCCTTTTTTGGTCACTATAGATAAGAGCCCTAAAGACTGGAATAGATAGTTCCATAATTGATTTGGTCTTTGGATCAAGCCAATTTTGGCTGCGTATTTGCCACGCTTGATTAAATATCTGTATCCTGATTGGTCTAGACGCTAAGGCCACAGCGACATTTAGTTCATCTTGATTAACATTAGGTAAGTCGGTTCCTGGATTTAATTGTCGATATGCCAAATTGAGCGCATCTGCGTCGCGTTGTGACTGTTGCTTTAAATCATCCAATCTTCGCTCATTCGACTCAGCTTTTTCAGCTGCCTTCTTTACTTCAGCTTTCAGGGAACCAATCAAAGCTTGGTCCGCCGCCATTAAGGCTCCAGCCAAATATAGCCGAGTCCATAGGTATCCGAAGAAGAAGCCAAGCACTATAGAATAAAGCAGTATGGCAAAGGCAAAGACTTGGGCTGAATCTTGGCCCCCTAATCCTTTTGCGAAAAACTTGGTTAGATTTTCGATACCTCCTTTTAACTCTGCCACTTGGGTAAGTCCGACACCGACTAGTATCTTAGTAAGCCAGTCCGATATTTGTTCCAGATTTGTATTTGCCTGGTAGGCGGTTCGGGGAGATGCAGTGGCTGTATCAGATGAATTAACAGATTGGTCATTTGTTCTACTTGCATCATCGCCTTGCAGAGTCCGAGGTATACCAAATAGAAAGCCAAGTGCTCCACCCACAAATATCGATCCGCCGGTTAACAATATGCCGATGCTCACAATACCCAAAAAGTTTTCGCGGCCACCTGCGTGCAGGGCATATATGATCACAGAAAATATTCCAATTAGCATCGCTACAGCGAGTGCTCTCAATGCATTTTGACTATCCGTCAGATCCTTCCTATCCTCAGAATCATGCCCTGATGAGGTGTCTTGTTGATTGGCGTTGCTTTTCACTTGAGCTCCTTGCAGAAGTACATGGCGAGGGTGGAGTTAAATATTCCGCGTCTGACAAGTAAACACATGGTTTATGCCTATCATCTCTAAATACTACACTCTAGGCAATATTCTCAGGAAGGTTTCTCAGCACACAATCGGCCAAACTGCCGTTCGATACGTATTCAGGAATGGCTGGTACCGGGCAACCGGTATTCCTACCGCGCCTCATTCGAAGCTTTTCGCTTAATGTCTGCAGGGATTAAATGAGCTGCCATTCAACGTACAGCTAACCGGGTGCTTGCACGGAAAGCTGAAAAATAAAACCACATTGTAACCGTGCTCCGGTTGAGCGCGAGGTTAGGCTAATGTTGGAATGTTAGACCCCGAGCTTTTACGCTTTAGTGTTGATTGACAAATCGATCAAATTCCTCAAAAAACAAAACACGAATGTTTTCTTTTTCAATTAAAATTTCATGACCAGAAGGTACGCGATATCGTGTACCTTGCTCCGTAGACGATCCCCCAATAGACACCATTTTCACGGAGACTGACTGTGGGGGGGGGAATTTATATATAAACTGGTCTTGCCCAGCATTGTCCACGGCGGTATCTGGTAGCGCCCGAACTATTAACAATGGAGTTTTCAAGTCGCCATAGTGTTCCATTACAGTATCGGTTGATTTGAATGCCGCTCTTAGCCAACCAGTAGTTGGGCAGGCAAGACGTAAATCCGGTTGATCTTGGCCTTTACTGTCGATACTAGATTCTACTAGGCAGTCAATTTGAGCGTTCTTATGAAGGTCACCGGTGTATTTTTCAGTTTCTTTGAGATTAACGAAATAATTTTCAGAAATATCTTGTGGCTTTTTAGCCAGGTCACAAGCATAGGAGTGGCGTCCAGTCTGATTGACTTTAAAGTTTGACTCCCAGTGATCCTTCTTACCCTCGACCACCTCGACACCCCAGATGTCGAACGCCCCAACACAACTAGTTTCCTCCCTATTCCTGTATTTAATCTCATTACCCTTTGTGACAAAAATGCGTTGATAATCGTCCATAGGCAGTCGCAACAATGGTGAAGTCATTACTGCCTTATCAAAAATTATTTGGTTTTTCAACAAGTAGCGCAATCCAATCTGCCCGCCCATTGAATGGGCCAATAGTATTTTTGGTATATCTCTGTATTTGTCTCTACTGCCAAGTTGAATCACTTGATCAATCAGCTGCTCAGCATCCTTGACATAGGTATCGAAGGTACTGATGTAGTGCATCTGCTTTTTTAGTAACCCAGTTTTCTTTTTTTGTCTCACAGAAAACCCTTGTCCTCGCCAATCGAAAGCCCAAACTTCATAGCCTCGCTTTATTAACTCTTGATAAGTGTAAATATTGCGCTCAATAAATTCTGTGCGTCCGTTAAAATGAACAACTACACCTCGAGGCTGATTTTCGTTTGGCACTGGCACCCAATGCGCATAGCGAATACCGGTAATTGCTTTTGCAGTGCCACTAGGGCTGCCACATTGATCATTGCTAGTTTTATCAACTAACCCTTTATTGAAATAACCTATCTCTTCTGGGGTCGGCCAATTAAGCTGATAAACATCATTAAACTTTTTGAAACATCCTAGGCTCCCATCATATTTAACTTCAGTATTCGCCGCAGCCCCTTCCGAACCCAGTAAACACGCTAACAAAACTAATGCTAACTTATTCATAATGAACTCCTTAATTTATTGTTATTTAATGAGCGGCCCCCCCCAGCCTGCAATCGCCGCCGAGCCCACTACAATGGCTAACGTGATGCCGATATGATCTTCTATCTTCTGTTCCAAGCCCCCGGCTTCTCCTCGTGAATGAGCTGCTTGTTGTTTAAGAAGTTATTAAGTCGTTAACCGAATATCTACCACGAAACTTGTGTACCCTCAATAAATTTATGAACTGCAAGGGATTTTCGCTTCCGTATATCAACCAAACTGCACCGATACCATACCGAGCCGGACAATTTAAGAATCGAAAAAGCCCGCTTACCTTTTTAGTCAAATTCTTTGCTTGACGGCAATGAGCCGGATTGCAGTCGTTGATCAATGCGCTTTCTGTGGCAGGAATTGGCCCAGGCCGTGTCAAAACGTAAAAATACGCCAAACCGATCCAGCAAACCCGATTGGC
>Ga0066415_1000048_pt1 | contig 19664 bp, 17 predicted proteins | sample LakWasMet21_HOW5_2_FD_59542 | JGI IMG/M metagenome (GOLD analysis project Ga0066415, IMG submission 59542) | Freshwater sediment methanotrophic microbial communities from Lake Washington under simulated oxygen tension - Sediment Metagenome 21_HOW5 | ecosystem: Environmental > Aquatic >... | reverse complement strand
GTATAATACAATTGGTAATTATACTGTAATGTTAGTAGCTACTGCCGGAGCATGTAAAGATACTGCTTATGTTACCATTGAAGTAATTGAAAACTCTGTTATAATTATCCCTAACGTCTTCACGCCAAATGGCGATAATTCGAACGATTTTTTCACAATTAAATCTACAGGCATCAGTACCCTAAACTGTGATATTTTTAATCGTTGGGGTCAAAAAATGTATACAATTTCTTCTCCTAGTGAATCATGGGACGGAAGAGCCGGAGGAGGTAATGATGCGCCGGCAGGCACTTATTTCTTTATTCTAAAAGCAACAGGTTATGATGGGAAAGAATATGAAGAAAAAGGTTCTTTAAATTTATTCCGATAAAAATCTTTCATACTTTAAAACCCCTTGTTGACCACAAGGGGTTTTTTATTTTACATTTGCAAGAACTATAAATTAAATTTATTGAAACTTAGTGATCGAATCATACTTGGAATTGACCCTGGAACAGTAGTGATGGGGTATGGTTTGGTGCATATTCAAAACAACAAACTATCACTAATTGCATTAGGTGTTATTAAACTGGATAAATACACTGAACACTCTGATCGATTAAAAAAAATATTTGAACGTGTTGTAGGATTGATTGATGAATATAAACCCGATGAATTAGCCATTGAGGCTCCTTTTTTTGGAAAAAATGTTCAATCGATGTTAAAGTTAGGAAGAGCGCAAGGAGTGGCCATTGCGGCTGCTTTATCTAAGAATATTCCGATGGTGGAATATTCCCCTAAAAAAATAAAAATGTCTGTTACCGGTAATGGAAATGCTTCGAAAGAACAAGTCGCCGCAATGCTACAGAATTTACTAAACTTTAAAAACACGGAAGAATATCTTGATGCTACTGATGCTTTAGCAGCTGCTGTTTGTCATTATTTTCAAAATAAAACCGCGGCTTCAGGAGCCAAAAAATCGTATACGGGTTGGGATGCATTTATAAAAGACAATCCAAAAAGAAAAGCTTAAAAGATTGATACACTTCAATTTCTTTCTTACCTTTCTTTTTTTAATTAAAATATGGCAAAATCTAAAATTTCCAAACTGACAATATCAACTGAATTCGATGTTTATGATTCGGTACAGGATATGGCTAAAAAAGACGCAGCCCTACTTTTGGAAGCTCAGAAAATGATCAAATCAGCTTATGCCCCTTATTCCGAATTTCATGTTGGAGCTGCCGTTTTACTAGAAAATGGAAAAATTGTAACCGGAAATAATCAGGAGAATGCGGCTTACCCAAGCGGCTTATGCGCCGAAAGAGTGGCTATTTTTTATGCAGGAGCGCAATATCCTAATGTAAAAGTAAAAACTATTGCTATATCAGTAAAATCAAAAAATACAGTCATAAAAGAACCTCTATCGCCTTGTGGTGGCTGCCGACAGGTAATTGCCGAATATGAAAATAAGTTTAGGGAGCCTATTAGAATCATTATGATGGGCGAAAAAGGCCCCATTTATATTGCCAAAAGCATCGAAAGTTTATTGCCTTTAATGTTCAGTAAAAAGTATCTGTAAAGGCTTATTTTTAAAGGCTTTACTATTTAACAAATTCTCTTATTTTTGTACCTTAATAAATTGAGATTTCTATGGCTAAAACAGCTGAAAAAAAGAGTAAGTTTTCAAAAGAACAATACCTGAAATGGTACGAGTCAATGTTATTGATGCGTAAATTCGAAGAGAAAACAGGACAAGTATATGTTCAACAAAAAATAAAAGGTTTTTGCCATTTATATATTGGTCAGGAAGCTATTGTAGCCGGAACCGTTAGCGCTACAAAAAAAGAAGATAAACATATCACAGCGTATCGCTGTCATGCCCACGGTATTGGCTTGGGGATGCATCCAAAATATATTATGGCAGAAATGTATGCTAAAATTACCGGCTGCTGCAAAGGCAAAGGTGGTTCTATGCATATTTTCAGTAAAGAACACAATTTTGTTGGTGGACATGGTATTGTTGGTGGACAAATTCCTTTAGGCGCAGGTATTGCATTTGCCGATAAATTTATGGGCAATGATAATGTATGTGTGTGTTCGATGGGCGATGGTGCTGTTCGTCAGGGTGCTTTACATGAAGCTTTCAACATGGCAATGACCTGGAAATTACCGGTTATTTTTATTGTTGAAAATAACATGTATGCTATGGGGACTTCTGTTGAAAGAACCAGTAATGTACATGATCTTTGGAAATTAGGCTTAGCTTATGATATGCCTTCTAAACCAGTTGACGGTTTAACTGTTGAAGCGGTTCATGAAGCCATGGAAGAAGCTGTAGCACGTGCCCGCAGAGGTGATGGACCAACATTTTTAGAAATGAAAACGTATCGCTATAAAGGTCACTCAATGAGTGATGCTCAAACATACCGTACAAAGGATGAAGTAAAAGAATACCAAACACAGGACCCGATTCAAAAAGTATTAGATACATTGGTAGCTAATAAATGGATTGATGATGCCGGTATTGAAGCGGCAGAAGCACGCGTGAAAGCGTTAGTAGATGAATCTGTTCAGTTTGCGGAAGAAAGCCCCTATCCGGAGCCGGAAGAGTTATACAAAGATGTATACGCTGAACCGAATTACCCTTACATCAACGAATAATAAATTTTAGAAGTGAGATTTTAGAGATAAGAAATACATTAAATCTAAAATTTTAAATCATAAATCTTAAATAAGAAATGGCTGAAATAGTTAGAATGCCCAAATTAAGTGATACAATGACCGAAGGGGTTATTGCTAAATGGCATAAAAAAGTTGGAGATAAAGTAAAGAGTGGAGAATTGTTAGCGGATATCGAAACCGACAAAGCCACTATGGAATTCGAATCTTTTCAAGATGGCGTATTGCTACACATTGGTATTCCTGAAAAACAAAGTGTTCCTGTTGATTCTATCATTGCAATTCTTGGAAAAGAAGGAGAAGATATTAGCTCTTTATTGAATGATTCTCCAAAAGTTGAAACATCAAAACAAGAAGTAAATACTCCGGCTCCAAAACAAGAAACTTCAAGTGCCAAAGCTGAGATTCCGGCAGGTGTTGAAATTGTTCGCATGCCAAAACTAAGTGATACTATGACCGATGGCGTTATTTCTAAATGGCATAAAAAAGTTGGCGATAAAGTAAAGAGTGGTGAGTTGCTAGCTGATATTGAAACTGACAAAGCTACTATGGAATTTGAATCATTTCAGGACGGAGTATTAATTCATATTGGTGCGCAAGAAAAAAATTCGGTACCGGTAGATAGCATCATCGCCATTTTAGGAAAAGGCGGTGAAGATGTGAATGCTATTTTAGCAGCAGCGAACAGCAATCAGAAAGCTGTTAGTAATGTACAGAAAATAGAAACAGTAACTCAAAATAATGCCATTGCGTCAAGCGTAGTTGAAGCACCAAAAAATACAACAGCTAATACTTCAAGTTCAACTGATGGACGCGTTAAAGCTTCTCCATTAGCTAAAGCTTTAGCTAGAGAAAAAGGAATTGATATTTCAAAAGTAAATGGCTCAGGCGATAATGGTCGTGTAACCAAATCGGATATAGAAAATTATAAACCAGGTGTTTCAAGCGCAGGGTCTAAAACCGTTAGTACGTTTGTTCCCGGCACAGAAGGATTTACAGACGAACCTGCTTCGCAAATGCGTAAAGTAATTGCGAAGCGTTTATTAGAAAGTACAAACGGAGCGCCTGCATTTTACTTGACTATTGAAGTGGACATGGATAATGCAATACAATCTCGTAACGCCATCAATGCTATTCCTGACACCAAAGTATCATTCAATGATCTTGTAATTAAGGCCTGTGCAGTAGCTTTACGTAAACATCCAAAAGTAAACTCTAGTTGGATGGGAGATAAAATCAGAACATACTCGCACGTACATATTGGTGTAGCGGTGGCCGTAGAAGATGGGCTATTGGTTCCGGTAATTCGTTTTGCCGATCAAAAATCATTATCACAAATTTCTGCTGAGGTTAAAGATTTAGGGAAACGTGCAAAAGATAAAAAATTACAACCAGCCGATTGGGAAGGAAATACTTTCACCGTTTCGAATTTAGGAATGTTTGGTATTGATGAATTTACATCTATTATCAACACCCCTGAGTCTTGTATTTTATCTGTAGGCGCAATTAAACAAGTTCCTGTTGTGAAAAATAATCAAATAGTGCCGGGTAATGTGATGAAAGTAACTTTAGCTTGTGATCACAGAACAGTAGATGGTGCAACAGGCGCAGCTTTCTTACAAACATTAAGAACGTATTTAGAAAATCCTGTAACAATTTTAGCATAATACAAAATGGAAGGAACTATTAAATCTAACATTAAAAACGGCGTAGGAACAATTACTTTTTTTCATCCACAAAGTAATTCGATGCCAGGTGAACAATTACGTAACCTTGCTTTTGAAATTGAAAAATTAGGGAAAGATAATAGTGCAAAAGTGATTATATTACAAAGTGAAGGCGATAAAACATTTTGCGCCGGTGCTAGTTTTGACGAATTGATATCAATTAAAGATATTGAAACAGGCTTAAAATTCTTTTCTGGTTTTGCCATGGTGATCAACGCTATGCGTAAAGCTCCTAAATTTGTGATTGCTCGCGTACAAGGCAAAGCAGTTGGCGGTGGAGTTGGAATTGCATCCAGTGCAGATTATACATTTGCAACAGAAGCTGCTTCAATCAAACTATCTGAGTTAGCAGTTGGAATTGGGCCTTTTGTTGTTGGGCCAGCAGTTGAACGCAAAGTTGGAACATCCGCTTTTTGTCAGTTAACAATTAATGCAACTGAATGGCAAAGTGCACAATGGGCAAAAGAAAAAGGCTTATACGCTGAGGTTTTTGCTACCACAGGAGAAATGGATAAAGGCATTGAAGCTTTAGCAAGTAAATTAGCAATCAGTAATCCTGAAGCGATGATGATGCTAAAAAAAGTGATGTGGGAAGGAACTGAAAACTGGGATACTTTATTGCTTGAAAGAGCCGCTATGAGTGGGACCTTAGTTCTATCAGAATTTACAGTAAACGCGATAAACAAATTCAAACAAAAAGCTTAAGTGATTATTTTTCTCTAAATCAACTTTTCAAAGAAATAATAAAAAACATTGTGTATGAAAATCATAAAAAAGATAATTGTTCTCCTTTTTATTATTTCATTTAAAATCTCTACTGCACAATACAGTGCTTTTTTTAATATAAAAGTTTTCATAGATTCGACTAGCACTCCTATGATTAAAAAATATGGGGTTAAAATGAGTTTTGATGGATACCCTAACCCACTGCAATTTGTTGTGAGAGATCCGGCTACAGGTAATGTTTTTTATGGCGATAGTATTCCCGATCTAATTAGGGATACTAGCAATGTGCCAAAATATCCATTTAAATGCTATGCAATTGATCTTATTTACTATCCAGATACAATGGCCTATGCCGAAATTGTTCCTAATCAAAAAAGCATGGATTTTGTGAGTTTTATTCCTAACTCTATTGGAAATTGTGATGGACATGTCAACTTTAATATTGATACTGTTGGAAAGCATTTCCCTTATCCGGTAACAGATATTAGATTACTTCATATTGTTGGTCCTGGTCAAGCGCAGGGCACTCTTTTATCTATAGGAAATAATAATTTTGACACACTATGTCCTGGGTATTATTATTTTTTGTTAACTATTGAATCACCAGGGATTCAAGGTACAGCTTGGTATTATGAAAAATACCCCTTCACTATAAATTGGCCACTGCATCCATCTTCAAATACACAATTAATTGTTAATCCCTACGCTACAACGGCTATAGATACATGCCTTGGAAAAGCTTATGTTAGCCCTATTGGAGGAACCCCACCCTATACTTATTCTTATGACGGCGGTCCCTTTTCCAGTGCCGATTCTGTTACAAATCTTTGTTCGGGTTTTCATACTGTAAATGCTCTGGATTTCATGGGAATTAGTACTTCTGCTTATTTTATTATTAATGTTGACTCGACAGTATATAACAATCCTATTCCTACATCTCAAGTTATAGATACAATTATCTGCAATTATGGGAATTGTAATTTTGATTACAGCGTACCAGTCGATTCAGCTTATCTTTTAAATTATATAGTCATCGATACAAATACTATTTTTTTTACGTGGAAAATTTGGCAATCAGGTACTTCGGTTGTAGTTTCTGATACTGTTTCATATCTATATCAACCAGGAACAAATATGGTGACCCTTATTATGTTTTGTGGTAATGCAAAAATGCAAGTAAGCTCAAAATTTAAAACCATCAGGGTAAATGATTATGCTGATTTAAACGTTTGGTCGGCTCTTTCGGTTACACAAAATGATAAACTCTCAAATCTCTATTTTTATCCTAATCCTTTTAATGATGAACTCTTTGTTGATCTTAACAACAAAGAAATTAATTTTAAAGGTCTTTGGAATTCATTAGGTCAAAAGCTGGAAATTGAAAATTCAAACGACGGCAAGAAAATAAAAATTAATACTAAAAATTTACCGAAAGGTATTTACTTCATTAGTATTCAGGAAAAGAACCAAGCGCCAGCTATCAAGAAAATCACTAAATAATATAAATTCATACAAAAAAGCTTAATAAAAAAAGCCTCAAATAATTGAGACTTTTTTTATTAATACCAGATTCCTTTTTATTTTATATTGACATTTGCCTGGTGAATTCACTAACTTTGTAGTATAATTAAACGTTTTGAAATCATGGCCACAATTGTACACATACACGGTCATTCAAATGTAAGAACTAAAGAATCTTCAAGGTTCTTGGCGTATTATCACAGATTAATTAATGAATTAGAAGGAGTTTATTTTGGATTGATTAGCATGACCATTGCAATTGGAAGTGCCATAGGCGGCATTTCGCTTATGTATGCTTTTGAAAACCACGCTCCAATTTGGCAAGCAATTATTGGTATTTCCTTTTCATTAGCCAATAATATAATTGCTATTCTTCAACTTCATACAAAATGGATTTTGGATATTTTCATCCTAAACATTATTGTTAATGGAATATTAATTTGCGTAAATGCTTTTTAAACTGGTGAGATCTATAGTTTGATTTATGGCCAAAAAGATGAATTGTTTCTCAGTTCATAAGGGGTTTTCTGCACAACAATTATTAATAACTGCTCGATCTTAAAAAAGCAGAGGCAATGATTTATGACAATCGTCAGTGTTTTGTTTGATATAAATCAAATCGAACATTTTTAAAACCTTTAACTTTAATATCTGAAGTATCATTAATATAATTTAGTGAGAAGATATTTTAAACTCATAATAATTGGATTTCAATATTAAAAAAAATGACACCTATCCTATTTAAGAGAAATCTTACGAACCATTCGATTATAAAGGAAAATAGAACCATTACTTTTCTCATTTTTTATTGCGCACCCTTTTTTTTATTATTTACAAAAACATTTGCTCAGGAATTTCAAAAAAAAGACTCTACATTTTATTGCGATAGGTATCATTCAAAATTTGAGATAGGTGGTGAATATTTGGTCCCTACCCGATATAGTAACGAAATTAAAACCTTGTCAATTCATGGTTTCTACTGGAAAAAGTATTTCAAAAAATCTTCTATAATGATTAGTGCCGGAATAACCGGAACCTATGCCTGGGGATATTCTACCCAATGGGAATCCATATCAGATAGTACTGTAAAGGTTGTAGATTATAAAACTTCGGCCTTTGGTATTGGTCCAATTTTTCAAATAGATCCTACTATTGTTAAAATAAAGCGATTTAAACTAAATGTAGAAGCATCCGGAGGTGTTATATTATATAACAGACATTTTCCTTATGGCGGCGATATTTATAATTTTATGTTTCGCACAGGACCCTCAGTGATTTACAAACTAAATAACAATAACTCCATTAAAATTGGTTACAGATGGATGCATGTTTCTAATGGTCAGGGCATGGGAAATCACAATCCTTTTTATGAAGCTCAGGGAATCAATGTAAGTTTCATTATTATCAAGTAAAAACTTCTTGTGATGTTTTATACATTACACTAAGTTAATTTTAAATAATTAAACTATTTTTATAGTTTAGTGTTTTAAATATTGCTTTTACCTATTAAACTATTTCAGTGAAAAACATCATCCTTCTTCATGGTGCCATTGGCGCAGCTGATCAATTAGACTTATTAGCAACTGTTTTAAAAGAAAAAAATCATAATGTCTATACATTTAATTTTTCAGGGCATGGTAAAATTCCTTTTCAAAATCAATTTGGCATTGAACAATTTGCCAACGAACTTGAATCATTTATCAAAACCAATAATTTAAACCAACCTACCATATTTGGCTACAGCATGGGCGGGTATGTAGCTTTACATTTAGCTCATCAAAAATTAAACTTATTAGGAAACATCATTACATTAGGAACAAAGTTTGAATGGTCTCCGGAGATTGCCGCAAAAGAAATAAAAATGTTGGATGCAAAAACAATCGCTGAAAAAGTACCAAAATTTGCAGAAGCTTTAAAAACCAGACATGGAAATGATTGGGAGGCATTGCTTCAAAAAACAGCTGACATGATGTTAGGTTTAGGGACTAATAATACTTTAAAACTAACTGATGTTTCTTTGATTGAAAACAAAGTACTGATTGGTTTAGCCGATAAAGATACAATGGTGAGTCTGGATGAAACTACAGCCGTTTATAAGCAATTGAAAAACGGAGCCATGTATATGTTGCCAAATACCAAACATCCAATTGAAAGTGTGAATGTAAGTCTACTCTCAAAAATTATAAGTGACTTTAATTAATCGTTTTTAATAGATGCAATTTTCAGATATCATCAATGATTACAGTATTTTAACACTTATCTTATTATCTCTTTCAGCATTTATTGCCGGCTTTATTGATGCAGTTGTTGGTGGTGGTGGCCTGATACAAACGCCTTTTTTATTGATCACATTTCCAAAGATGCCTTTACCAATTTTATTTGGTACTAATAAAATTGCGGCTTTAGCAGGCACTTCCATAGCAGCATTCAAATATGCTAAAAAAGTAACGTTCGATTTTCGACTCTTATTCGTCATCGCTGCCAACTGTTTTGTTTCCTCATTTTTTGGAGCAAAACTCGTTAGTCATATTGATACCAATACTCTTAAACCCATCATATTAATTATACTCATCGCAATAGCCATTTACACTTTTATAAAAAAGAATTTAGGTACTATTGAAACAAAACAACTTTCTCTCAATAAGCAACTATTATATGGCTCGGTCATTGGGTTAGTTGTAGGTTTTTATGATGGTTTTTTTGGTCCGGGAACAGGCAGTTTTTTTGTATTAGGCTTTGTAGTTATTTTAGGTTTTGAATTTGTAAAGGCTTCCGCTTATTCAAAAATCGTTAATTGTATCACTAATATTTCTGCGCTTATTGTCTTTATTAAACAAGGGCATTATATCTTACATCTGGCTATTTTATTAGCCGTATTTAATATTATTGGAAGCTTTATCGGAAGTTCTTTAGCTCTCAAAAAAGGAAACGGATTTGTACGCATTATTTTCCTAGTTATTGTATCGGTGATGATACTAAAATATGGATACGATGTATTGTCGGCTTATTTTTAGATAGTAATCAAAAACCTGTCAAGAAATAAATCTTGACAGGTTTTATTATTGTTCTCGACTTCGCTCGAACTGACAGAACCAAACCGTCAACTACTTTTTAAAACTGTTACGCCTCTACCTCGGTTACAATACTTGGGAAGATACGTACGTTATTATTTTCCTCTCTACGGAACTGATAAGTGTATTTGTAATGACTCTCTAATCCTGATTTATTAGGTAAACCGTTGATCATCATAATATTTCTGTTCTTCGCAAAACGTAATAACTCACGTAAGTAATGCGCAGAGATCTGTCCTACCTCATCAATGATACAGTGAACTTTAAAGTCTTTACTACTTCTATGTGAAGATTCTTTTATGAATACGTGTAATAAGGTAATGTAGATAATCGCTTTTACCAAGATATCTGTTCCTGTACTACCAATACTGTCAATCTTATGTGTCCAGCCTGTTTCGTTCATTCCTTCTTTGATATTGAAACGTAACTCAAACAGATCCTGTAAACGAATTTCTTCCTGCTCTTGTTCTTTTATCGCCTGACGCAATTGTTCTAATAATTTAACTGCACGGTTAGAGATCTCTTTATTTTTGTGAGTTGCAAAATCAGTATTGAATAAGCCTTCGTTGTATACTAAGCCATTTTCTTCGCGGAACTCCTGAATACGTTTCAATAATTTGTAAACTTTATTCTCAGAATCTTCTAAACGAATTTTTATGAACTCAATTAATTTTGATTCTTCGAACTCCGCTTTTTTGAAATCTTCCGCAATCAAGGTAATGATATGCTGAATTTTATCTTTTTGTCCGCTTAACTCTTTTACTTTAGTAGCAATACTATCTGTAACTAAACCAATTTGTGTAGCTGTTTCTGCAATAGATAATTCAATTTTATTTTCGTTGATGAATGAACGTAAGTTTTGCGCAAAACGCTCATACTCGCCTTGAGTTGCATCATTACGGATCACAAAGTTAAAGTGATTATCTAAACGGAACTTGCCGGCAAACTCATTTACATAACGCTGGAAAGCGCCATACTCTTCATTAAAGTGAGAATCGTTTTTCAATAACTGAGTACACAAATCCATTACACTGTAATTGGTTTTCTTAGGCTCAGCACGTTCAATAATATCAGCGTATTTGTTATACACCGGCGTTTCACGGAAGTTCTTCGTGAAGTAATTGATACCATTATTGAATTCAATTAACTCTTCGTCAAACGCACGTTTTTGTTTATTCAACTCCATACGTTTGATATTGTATTTGCGTGCTAATTCTTCTAATTCAGCCGTTAAATCATTAGCCGATTTTACGTACTCTTCTTTTTTCTGAATTAAGTCAGGCAATTTATCAAAGATCTCACGTTTATCTTTTAAGTAATCACTTACTACCTGAGAGTATTGTTCAATTTCTTTTAAAGCTTCTTGTAATTCTTTGATGCGTGCATCGATCTTTTTGATCTCTTTACTATCAACACCTTTCGCTTTAAAGTTCGATTCTTTTTCAGAGCTTAATTGTGTTTCTTTTTCTTCGTATTCTTTAACCTGATTTTTCTTCTCAACTTCCAGTTCACTGATCTCAGATTCCTGACGAGCTTTTAAATCAGCTAAACGTTCGTCATTGAACGCTTTTAATTTATCAAACTGCGTATTGAAATCATTTAGTAAGTTGTTTTTCTTTTTATTTAAAACAGCTAACTCCTCTTCAATGATGTTTAATTTTTGGCGGTTACCTGATAAAGATTGCTCAACTTCAGTACTAGCACGTTGTTTCCAGTCTTCTAATTCTAAGATTAATTTCTTCTCGCGCTTATCTGCCAATTCCAAAGAGTAATCTAATACTTTCAGATCTTCTTTTAACTCACCTAATTGCTTTCCGAATTTATCGGCGGCCAACATTTTTTCTTCGTTATTAGCTGTTTGGAATTGGTTCAATGATTCTTCCAAATCGCGGATCATTGCTAAACGTTCATTCTTCTCGAATTGATATTCTTCGATAGATTTAGAAACTACAGGAACCTCATCTAATTTTAAAGTGATACCGTATAACGATATTTCTTTATTATCAGTTAATGTCGGGTTCAGATCCGAACGGAATAATAGATCCTCATTAACCACTTTACCAATGGTATTTTGCCAATCTTTGACATTCTTTTCTAAATAACCATATAACGCATCGTGCTGAACATTTAATTTATCTTCAATCGTTTTGATCTCCGTTTTAATACGAATGATCTCGTTATTAGTTTTTTGGATCTGGTTAGATAAAGAACCTTTTAATTTTTGCTCTAAATTTTCCCACTCTTTTTGGTTAGTTTGAACGATGTTAGTTTTAATTGCACGCTCAGACTTGTTTTTGTAATTAATGGCTCTTAACTCCGCTAACTCTGTTTCGTGTGATTTAATTTCGTTTTCATAAAAACGGGTGTTACGAATAACTTTTTCCTCAGCTTTTAATTCGTTAAACTCAATTTGTTTAACCGTTACTTCTGCATTCAGTTCTGTTACCGCGTTTTCGCGTTTGTCTTTTAACTCAGCGTCTTTTTTATTGTATTCGTTCTTTTGTAATAATTGTAACTCATTGTAGTGATTAAATATCTCACCGGTACGAGAATTAATTTTATTAATATAAGCTGTTTTATCATTACGCAACTGCTCAATCAAAGACGAATACTTCATCTCGATACTTTGCACATTAGAGGTTAATGATTCATACTCTCGACGAGCAATGTTTAGATCAACTTGCAGTTTTTCTCGCTCAGCGTTTTTCTCAACTGCTTGTTCAATGTTTTTCTCTTTGTACTCTTTTAATTTTTTATTGGCTTCGCGAATTGTTCTATCGTAATAACCAATTTCTTCACGAATATCTTTTTGTTTTTCTTCTAAAGCAATTTTTTGCGCGTCGTTTCCTTCTGCTAATTTATCTAACTCTTCTTCTTTTTCGCGAGAAGCTTTAATGATCGTTTCATTTTGAGTTTCGGCATAACGCAAGCTACTACCTAACTTATCAGCCATTTCCATTTGCGCACCCTTTAACATATGCACCTGATCGTATTTTTTATCAATGAACTCAATTAACTGCTGAGATTCTTTTTTTAAATACGTTTCGATATCAGAATATTTTTCGTTGAACTGACGTAACTGACGCTCTACCTGCTCTAACTTAATACTACTGTTTTCGTTAGTTAAAGAGTTAGCAATAAAATCCTTAATAAAACGGCTATCAATACTACTCTTAGAACTTAAGAATACATTGGTGATAGATTTAGGAATGTTTTGATATTTTTCGTTTCCTTTTAGTAAATGGAATTTGGCTAATTGTTTATCCGTTTCAGTTCCGTATAAAATATTACGGTAACGCTCAAACGTATCAATTTGATTAGAAATGTAAATGCCACGTTTTTCGAAACCCGCTATTACTTCTTTAATTTTAAGTGCTTCATCGTTTTCGTTAAAGAAATAATCAGGACTATATTCTGCATCCACAAAACGGAATACCAATTTATTATGACGGTAAACGATCACAAAAAATGGTTTATCTTCAGTACGGATCTCATAAATTAAATACGAGTTCTCATAACGGAAATAATGTTCTTCAAAAGGCTTTTGTGAAGCGGAGATACCAAGACCTCTACTATTAGCGCTATAAAAGAACAAGATAGCACGTTGCAAGGACGTTTTACCAAAGTTATTTGTTCCAACAAAACAAGTGTTGCCACTCATTTCAATATCTGCATACTTTACGTTTGCAACATTGATCTCAACAATTCTGTTTAAAATTCTACAGTTTTCCATTTTTATATCTCTTCTCTTTCTTATGTTTCTCGCAGATTCCACTGATCTACGCAGATTTTTACTTAGTACTAAATTCTAATAATCGTATAATGTTATAAATGCTTTACTATATGCTTTCGTATTTTTAGGATCTACTCCTTTTAATACTGCCGTGTTTGGCATAATAATATTATACAGACCAATCTTATTTCTTTTTTGATTAGCTGTAACCATATCTTTACCAATTGTTTTTTCGTAGCCCATTAATGGCTCATAAAACTCCGGTGCTAAGCCATTCATTAAATTTCTTCGATCAACTACTTCTGCATAAAATGCCGGCGAAATATTTCCATCATTCATTGCTTTTACTAATATTCCATCCAAACGCTCATTCTTCTTATCGCTATCATAGTTCAATAAAATAGTTCTTGCCACGTCGCATGCTTTTTTATTTACCAATTTCAAATTAGGGTAACCATACGCCTGAATATTTTTTAATAATAAAGCTGCTGTAACAGAATCTGACTTCATTTTTTCTTTCAGCATTTTATTTTTTGTAACAAACTCCGGTAACGCTTTATTACATTTAGGGTTTTTTAGACAAGCAATACAATATTTTTCTGCTGCTGTATATGCAGGGGAAGAATACTTTTTATTTGACTCCACACTAGAGATGATCTCATTTTGCCAATTAGTATTTCTTGAAGCTAATCCCTGAGCTTCCCAGCCATTAATGTTAGTCTCATATTCTTTTTTAGTATTTTGATTATAAAATATAACTGATGCTTTTTGTGCACTATCAATTTCATAACCGTTTAAGATAGCTTGCTCTAAAAAATGTAACGCTTTAAACTCTTCTTTAATTTTTAACGCACAAAGAGCTGCTTTAAAATAATGTGATGGATTAATTCCTCCCTTATAACTATTAAAGCCGATGTCGTATTTCGCGTATGCATGCAATAACGAATCGTTTTTATACATACGTTCTGCCGCCGATACCGTGCTGTGAAAAGTAATAAAATCTTCAGACGGCAAAGAATACTTAGTCTGCGCATAAGAATTCACTCCCAATGCAACAGCTAACATAAATAGTACTTTTTTGATCATATATTTTATTTTAAATTTCAGTTAATTAAAAACTTAGTTATATATCAAACCCTGAGCATCATCTGAATTCATTCCGCTATCTTCGTAAATAGCAACTGAATTAATAACATCCAATAAATACGTATAAGAATCTAATACTTTATAAGATTCTGTTTTTTCATCTTCCATTTCTAAAAACGAATCACGACTCATTAAATCACAGATCTCACGCACTTTATTGTGTAAAGTTTCCGAACGGTACAATGGAATTTTTTGTAATTTTTGTTTCAAACGAACATTTGCATTACACTCCTCTGCAATTTCGCCCGGACGAAAACGACTACCAATCGTTATCTTGTTATCCATACTGGCAAATAGATCGATGATATCGATATAACGTTCAAAACGTTCTAACTTTTTCTCGATCTCACTATTTGGCTCATTCAATTTAGAGAAGTAAAAAAAATTATTTCCTCTTTCGATATTATAACGAATAACATTAAAATAAGCTTGTAATCTGTCGAAGTTTTCAGGATTATTGATGATGTCGTACAAACGATTCATCCCATCTTTACTTCCATTACTAGAAATAAAGTTTCCACGAGCCATCACAGAAAAAATATCGTGTGTTTGTTTTGGTAAATTAAAATTATAGTCTTCCATTTTTTTTATATTTTGTTCTCGACTTCGCTCGAACTGACATTATATTCTCTTTATTATTTCTGCTACTGTCTACTATTTAGTCTTTTCTTTCTTCTCTTTTTCTTTGATCGGTAATATCAAGGTGTAGCCTAAACGTTTTTTGTTTTTATCGGCGTCCTCGTAATCATGATATTGCAAGCGGTATTTAAAATCCATCACTGTTTGGTATTCCATCGCAATTTCAACAAACAAGGATAAGCGTTCTTCAAACGTAACAGTACCAATTGCTTTAGGGAATTTATATTCCATTAAATACTCAAATAAATTTAATTTCGATTGAACTAAAAAACGCTCAACTAATTTTTCAGTATCTAACTTTATTTGTTGTTCTAAACCTTTATCTTTAAAGTTACCTGCCATTTTATCGGCAAGTCCACGTACCATTAAACGAGTGATCTTATATTTTTCTGCAATACGTTTGCACAACACATGTCCATCGTCTGTGTATAAGAAATCAACCGGAATTTTTGTTTTTGGTGTTTTATGTCCGTTATGTTTTAAGGTGTTGATGTTACCAACAATCTCTCTGAAATTTGTTTTAAAATGAAGCGTTCCATGATCTTTTACTTCTTTTAAACGCTGTGCTTTTTTGTAAACATCTAATTGGAACTGGATCTTGTTGATGAAATCCGTAATATCTGTTTGGATCTCAATTAAGAAATCGAGGTTTTCAATCAAACTGGCTTTAAGAACGGACACAATGCCAAACAACTCAGTATCGTTGGTGATGTTAAATAAGTTTCTGGTTTCTTCAACGATATCAGAAGTTTTCTTAATAAAATCAATAATCGTATCACGTTTTTCGCGGTAATCTTCAAGCTTTTGCAATTTAATGCGATAGTTACTTTCGTTCTTGTAAGTATCATCTACATTTTTTTGGAGCTTAATGATCTCTCGAGTTAGAGTTGCATTAATGCGTTTTAAATATTTTTTGATACTACGTAAAAATCGCATTTCACGAGCTTCCTGATAGAAATTGATATGGCGTTTTAACTCATAGATATAATCATTAATGAAACCCGGAGTTACTTCTCCTATTTCCATAAAATCCTCAAACATGGCTACCACAGAGTCGTTCAGACTTACTACGTTCTCATATTCTGTTAAAATATCTAATGAAATTAATTTACGATATTGTTCTTCCGTAATATCTTCTCTTCCCAATAATTCGTTTACGGTTACCTGGTCGCGTTGCCCAAATAACAGCTCCACTACACCACGGTTGTGGTATAGATTTGACAACAAATCTTTAACATTAACTTGTAAACTCATTCAAAATAGTCCTGATTATATCTACTAAAAATACGAAGGCTTTGCAGGCTACTAAAGTCGGGTTATGAACAAAAAAAGAGGTAATTAACTAAATAGCATCGACTGTTTTTGTAAGTACTTGATAAATAAGCTTTTTAATGTTAATAGCGCGTTGAAAACGGGCACGTTTTTCGAGCTAAAATCCATAAAAACTGTAACTTTATTTTAAATTATTTTAAATAATACATTTGTGTATGCTATTTACCAAACAAACAACCCCTCTAAATACAACTTCTCTTTTTTCGGGATTATTTAATGATTATGTAAATGGAGCAGCGCAAGTAAAACCATTTTACGATTTCCATTTTAATAAAGCTTCTTTTGACTTATATTTTCAAAAAAATAATTTTGAAAAAGTTGACAGAACAATTTTGGTTAAAGCTTTAACGCAACAAGCTGATCTGGTTTCAAATACAAGTGCAACAACAAAAACTAATATTACCTTATTAGAAAAACCAAATACCTACACAGTTACTACAGGCCATCAATTATGTTTATTCACAGGCCCCTCGTATTTTATCTATAAGATCATCAGTACAATAAATTTAGCTAAAACACTCAATCAAAATTTTAAGGATAAACAGTTTGTACCTGTATATTGGATGGCAAGTGAGGACCATGATTTTGAAGAAATTAATCATACCCATGCCTTTGGCAAAACCGTTACATGGAATAGCGAACAAAAAGGAAGTGTTGGCGAATTTAATACCAATGGTATACAAGAAGCAATTACTGAACTCAAAACAATTTTAGGTGATAATGAAAATGCTAATACGTTAATTCAATTATTTGAAACTGCTTATTTAAAACACCCCAATTTAGCAGATGCTACACGCTACTTGGTAAATGAATTATTAGGAGAATATGGTATTGTGATTTTAGATGGCAACGATCCTGAATTAAAAGCTTTATTTAAAGACGAATTAAAATCAGACATATTTGAAAACACATCATTCACTTTAGTTAACGCTACCATCAATCAATTAAAACCAACTTATTCTGTACAGGTTAATCCACGTGAAATTAATGTGTTTTATAAAGAAAAAGGAACGAGAGAACGTTTAGAAAAAGATGGTAATGGCTTTAAGGTTGTAAACACTAGTATAAGATTCTCTAAACCAGAATTAGAAACGATCATCGATTCATCTCCAGAAAAATTAAGTCCGAATGTTGTACTCAGACCTTTATATCAACAAAAAATATTACCCAATGTAGCATATGTTGGTGGACCTGGGGAGATCGTATATTGGTTGGAATACAAAAAAATGTTTGAAGCCTATAACATTCCCTATCCGATTTTAGTACCGCGAAATTTTGTGATGTTGCTGGACAAAAACACACAAACTAAATTGCAAAAATTAAATTTATCAATTACTGATACATTTAATGATGGTGAAGAATTAGTAAAGCAACTCATTAAAACACAGCACGCCGATATTCATTTAGAAAATGAAAAAAAACAATTATCGGATGTGTTTGCAACAGTTATAGAAACTGTTTCACAAATTGATAAATCCCTGATTGGCTCTACTGAAGCCGAAAAACAAAAAGCCATTAATGGATTAAATGCCATTGAGCAAAAAATAAACAGAGCACTTAAACAAAAATCAGAAACCGACGTCAATCAGATATGGAGTATTAAAGGAAAATTATTTCCTAATAACACACCGCAAGAACGTTGGGATAATTTTAGCATGTATTACGCTAAATATGGTAAAACTTTTATTAGTGAACTCATGAATGAATTGACTTATGATCTGGAAAAGTTTGAGTACACTCTTTTATTAGAACAATAAATGAATCCGGTTTTTCTAAAAGCAGAATGGCGAAAATTACTCATGATCAACTACGAAGTAGATCCTGAAATATTGAAATCTTTTTTACCCGCTCACACTGAATTAGATCTCTACAATGGGAAATGCCTAATAAGCATTGTTGGTTTTCTGTTTTTAGATACAAAGATCAAAGGCATCAAAATACCATTTCATGTAAATTTTGAAGAAGTTAATTTGCGTTTTTATGTAACGCATACTGCTCAGAATAAACAAGTAAAACGCGGCACATCGTTCATCAAAGAAATTGTACCAAGGCGAGCCATTACAATTGTGGCTAACACATTGTACAAAGAAAAATATGTAACATTACCAATGTCTCATTTATTAAGAAAGTCTAGTGATATATTAGAAGTTGGTTATTATTGGAAATGCAATAAGATTACCAATTCAATTTATTGCAAAGCTGAAAATAAACAACAGCCGATTAAAGAAAATAGCATCGAAGAATTTATTACCGAACATTATTGGGGATATACTCAATTATCTAAATTACAAACATCAGAATATGGTGTGGAACATCCTCGATGGAAAACCTATCCAATTACTGATTTTAAAGCGTCTATTAATTTCGAATCTTTATACGGAAAAGCATTTTCTAATCTCATGCACCAAAACCCACATTCTGTTTTATTAGCCGAAGGATCAGGAATTATCGTAAGAAAAGGCAAAAAACTCTCATAAAATTCAATTTTTTAGCTCAATTATGCTATTTATTTCTAAATTATTAAAGTTTTTACAACAAAGAGAAAAGCTCCCATTAAAGGTTAAACCTTGTCGGAGTATAGAAAAAAATTCATATATTTGTGCTCTTCATATGAAGATTGTATACCTGTCTGTTTGTAACCCCCTAATTGCAATTCGATCAATTTTACACTTTTCTTATTAAGAATAAGAATTGGCATCATAGTGCTAATAAAAAGAGGAAAAGTGTACCTCAAGAATAAATCACTTAAATAAAATGTATTAACAAAGAAAACTTGTTTTTCTTTCTAATAATAACAAACAATAAATAACCGTCACGCTAAAGCGTGACACAAAACAAAAACAAAATGAAACAAGGAACAGTTAAATTTTTTAACGAAGCAAAAGGCTTTGGATTTATCAAAGCAGAAAATGGCGAAGAAATTTTCGTACACGCAACAGGTCTTAAAGAAGAAATCAGAGAGAACGACGAAGTAGTATTCGAAATAGAACAAGGTAAAAAAGGCTTAAACGCTGTAAACGTAAGCTTAGCTTAATCTTACAAACTAAAAAACAAAAAGCAAATCATTGATTGATTTGCTTTTTGTTTTTTCAATCACAATTTTAAAAA
>Ga0066415_1000047_pt1 | contig 19825 bp, 18 predicted proteins | sample LakWasMet21_HOW5_2_FD_59542 | JGI IMG/M metagenome (GOLD analysis project Ga0066415, IMG submission 59542) | Freshwater sediment methanotrophic microbial communities from Lake Washington under simulated oxygen tension - Sediment Metagenome 21_HOW5 | ecosystem: Environmental > Aquatic >... | reverse complement strand
AGTTTCAGGATTAGCAGCAATTAAATTTAAAGTAACACCACCCGGACCGACACCTTGTGTGTTAAGATCGACAATAGCCAAAGCTAAAGTTGCATAATCTCCAGGAATGTTTTTAACGCCAGTCAACTGGGCTTTTAAACTCCCCGTAAAGGCAGTCATCATAAACAGCAATGCAAAAAGCAAACTGTTCTTTTTAAGTTTAATAGATTTCAATTTCATGTTTAAAAATTTAATTAGTCCGCTAAAGTACATAATTAATCAAATTGAGACATCAGTTAATCACTTTAAATACTCATTTATATTCAAAAATAATCCAGATTTAACAACTAAAAAGTTTAGAAATTGTATTTTTGCAACTGTTATTAATTGTAAACTAAATCAATTTATAAAATTATTGAGATTAACTTTGCGATTTGAATTTATGTTATGCGTTTTAAACCAATCAATCAAATCAACACTGTTTTAAAACAGGAATATTTTGAGCCAACTATTACCTGGGCTTTTAGAGTGGTTTTGGCATTAAATGTTCCATTAATTGTTTTGCCGCTGATCGTAGATTTTTCTTATGATGTTATTTGGGCAGCTTTTGGAGCATACATGTTGTCTTTACTGGATTACAGAGGCGCACACTATAAAAAAATCACCATTCAATGTATTGAAACTGTTTTGATAACAGGAGGGGCTCTGTTAGGAATGTATTCTGCTTATTCTCTCACAGCGGCAGTTGTTGCCATGTTTGTTGTAGGAATGTTTGCTGCATTAATTCGTAATTGGAGTGATTATGGCTCCAGTATTGGAGTTGCAGTTGGTTTTTTCTTTTTGTTTGGGTTGGCAAATCCGGCTACTGGAGATCAAGCGATGCAAACTTGCCTTTATTTATTAGTGGGAGCAGGATGGTCAATCTTAATTACCATTATTTCTTTCCCTATTCGGCCTTCTAATCCATTAAGACGTTCGGTTGCCAAAGTATGGAAAGCAAATACGGATTTCTTAGATACATTGATTCAGCAACAAGTTACTACCAAAGAAATTAGTGTTACTCAAATTTTACAAAAAGAGTTAGCTGTGCGTGACGCCATTAATCATTCTATTAATTTATTTGCAAGAAGGCAAACGGATAAAACAAGATTAAAAGCGCAACATTATGATATGATGATAGAACTAAGAAAAACAGCTTCTTTATTTGGGGCAACTTTAAGTTCTATGCACGAAGAGTTGGAAGTAATAAATAGCAAGTCTTTTCAGTCTATTCGTAAGTCAGTATTATATAAAACTTTATCTGCTTTCAGTCAGGCAAGTGCGCGAATGTCTGTTCTTATTTTTACTTTGGAGACAGAGGATTTGACCTTAGCAAAAATCAGAACCAAACGATGTGCGATGGCTACTGAACTATTTAAAGAAGCTTGCGAAGACTTAACGCTTAATGACAGAGAAAAGCAAGCATTACAACATTTTACAGAAACTCTTGAGAAGTCCCAGGATTACTTACTGCTTACACTCGAACAAATCGAGCAAAAACTTCAATTTAAAAAAAGCGATTATTTAGAAAACTATAAACTTTCTTTTAATAATTTTTTATCAGGACTTAAACCTGAAGCATTAATGGAATTGTTGAAGGAGCTCTTAAATTTTAACACCCAACAATTTAAATATGCCTTAAGGGTAGCAACAGGATTGTCAATAGGTGTTTTTTTATTTAAATTTTTTAATATCAATCATGGTTATTGGATTCCTTTAACAATGATCATTGTTATTCAACCTTATTACGGGGCTACGCGTAAAAAAAGCATTGAACGTATTGTGGGCACCATTGCCGGTATTTTGTTAGGCGGTGTAATTATGTTGTTGCCATTGCCACATCAGGTGTTTGTTGGCTTGTTGGTTATTGTGTCGTTTTTTGTGGCGTATTTCTTAAGAAATAATTACAAAGTTGGGGTGTTTTTTGTAACCATTATGATGGTAATTTTAATGCAGTTATCACAACAAGGATCCTGGGAATTGATTGGTTGGAGAATTCTCTCTACCTTAATTGGAGCGGCTTTGGCAATTACAGCAGGTTATGTATTTTGGCCCATTTGGGAAAAACAACGTTTTCCTTTTTTGATCAAAAATGCTTTTCAACAAAATAAGGGGTATTTACAGCAGGTGATCAAGTATTTCAATAACGAACTTTCCGTTAACGAATCATGGCATAAACATCGTCACTCTGCCGAAGCTGCTAATAATGATGTTTTTGCTTGTGTGCAAAGGATGTATGAAGAACCGGAGCACATCCAAATTATGGTTGATCAAAATTTTTCTATTGTAGGAGTTAATATTCGCATTGCCAGAGAAATTACTTCAGTGGCTTTAATTGCTAATGAAATGAAATCAAAAACTCCGATTAGAGAGTTAACCAATTTTACAGAAAAAGCTACGGAGATCTTTGATTGGATGATCCAAAAAGCAGAATTACCATTTTCCTCACCAACACCGATAGAATTCAGATCGATCAAAAAATGTTTAGAAAGCGAGGTTTTTGAAACAGACGACAATTTACAGTTCATACAAACAGAACTGAAAAAGATCATTTTCGAATTAGAAACATTGTGTTTGTTGATCCAGCAAAGAGATGCTGCTATAGCAAAAAGATTAATCTAATCTTAAAGTTGTAGATCCAATTACAGCACCATCACAAGATACTTCAATAATGTAGTTTCCTGCCACTAATCGTCCTTGGCCTTCGCAATAAGTTACTCCGCTAATTTCAACATTGGCATAATTTAAAGATTCCTTACCGGCAAAAAAACCACTTGATTTATTAAATGTAAAGCGGTAATTGTCATCATAAGACTTGGCCATTTCTTTTCCGTCTGGGGTTACAATACGCACATAAACTGTTTTTTCACCCGCTTTAGCAATTTTGTTTTCTCCTAAAGAAAAAGATACTTTGATTTTTTCGGAACGAGAAGCCTTAGTAGTTTCAACTTCTTTTTTTCCACCACTTTTAAATTTAACTCCTTTTGCTACCACATTAAAACAAGATAAGATAGAGCCTCTTTGAACTGTTGCCTGTAAGTCTTCTTTCTCTTTGCTCAAATTGGTTGTTTTACCTTTTTCATTATCTAATTCTTTTAACACGTTGTTTTTTTCAACGACTAAAGTTTTATTTAAAGTGCCTAATGAATCAATGGTTCTTACATAACCACGCATAATTTGACGGAGGGTTTCAGTTTCTTTTTTAAGTTTAGAGATCACATAAGCATCACCTTTATGTTTCTCGGCATCTTGAAGTAATTGATCAATCTCAGCTTTTTTGGCTTCAATTTCTGCCTGTAAAACAGCATCATTAGTTTGTAAGTTGCTATAGTCTTTTTGTAATTGTAATAGATCCTCTTTTACATTTTCTCTTTCAACAATTACTTGTTCTTTAATAACGACTTCGCTTGAAGCTCTTTTTTTTTCTTTTAAATACATCCACACCGTTACCACATTAGTAATAGCTAATAAGCCTATTAATACCCATAACAACCCTGATTTTTTTCGATTATCGTTTGATGAACGTTCTTCCATATGTATTTAAATATTTCGCTAAGTTACTTAAAAAAATAAAAACCTTTAATGAAAATTTTCATTAAAGGTTTTTAAATTAGATTAAATTAACGCTTATTGTAGAATATTCAACTTTTTTGCGATTGCAGTAGGGATCGCTTTTTTATGTAACATTATACTAGTTGTTTTGTATAACACATAACTTTCTGATGCATAAAAATAACCATCACATTCATTTCTATCTTTTCCCCATGAGTTTTTTACGATATAGTATGGTGTGTTGTTCTGATCTTTTACTGTTCCAACGATATGCATCCCATGGTCATCTTGCGTTTCGTAATTATCAAAAGCTAACTGACGATTTTCCTGAGTTACTTTAAATTGTGCGTGAGGTTTTTTCAACAGATCTTGTTTTGCTTCATCATTCATTTCAGAAATTGGTGTTTCGGGTACAATAGCCAAACCTTCTTTAAAACGAAATCCTTTTTCACTAACATCGGCTGCCCAAGCAAATGAATAGCCTGTGTTAATAGCATTTTGCATTACTTCTTGAAACTCGTTTAATGGTAAGTTGTACATTTGATCCCAATTCCAATTGTCCGGCACCTCTAAAGTGAATTTACTATAAAAGGGATGGTGAGTAAATGATGTTAAAAACACGTAGTCATCAGGGTTTATACCTGTAGCTTCAGCGTAGCTTTTTGGGGTATATTCTTTTCCTTTATAAGTAAATTTTTCAGGCACTTTTCCTAAAAACGCATCGCAAGTACTTTCTACAGCATTGTGAGTGTTTTCAAAATCTATTTTGGTGTTTTTGTCATCAGCTGCCGCAGCTACAATTCCTTTTAAGGTTGCTTCAAGTACAGAATGGTTGTGCTGGTCCTTTGGATTTTTTTTACCGGTATATACTTCTTCGGGCACCATGCCATATTTACGAATAACATGCACTACGTCTGAAAACCCTCCGCCTTCAGCCATATTAGCTCTGCCATGCATACGAATATAATTGTCAGCTTTTAATGGATATGCTTTGCGGGCAATAAACATTTCCGATAAATTAAATTCTTTGCCTTTTCCCATACGGATGAGCTCACTTTCGAAAAATGATAACGAAGAAAAAGACCAACAGGTTCCGGTTTGATTTTGATTTTGTACGGCTGTGGCATCTAAGCTTTTTACCACAGTAAATTTGTAGTCGCTCCCTTTCATATTCGTTAAAGGGCCCTGATATGATGCTTGTGTTTGAGCTTGCAGGATACTCAATGAGCATACCGTTATCGCTGATAGTAATAAATGTTTCATGTGTTTTTTAAGTTTAAATTTATGGTTTTAAGTCTGATCAGAACAGGCTTTTATGTTAACTGGTTTGTTTTATGGTTGATTGGTTTGCTTAATGTATTTCAGTAAAAACGAAACTTCAAATACAGTAAAAACAACATATTGGATCATAAAATGACATGTAAATGCCAATGCTTGAGGTTTGTTGATCATTGAATAAATTAAAACAAACACCATGCATAACAGTAATCGTCCCATACTTAATGCTAGTGTTTTAAAAACGAATTCTTTTGGCTCTTGATTTTTCTTAGTTAATAGGGCATTTATGCCGAGAGAAGTTAATAAAAAAAATAAAGTCGGGATCCAAAAATGGGCGGTTCGAAAATAGTGGTTAGGCAATTGGCTTAAGCCATAGGACAAAATCAAAGCACCAAGACAAACGAGTGAAAAATTGAGGTAATACTTTTTTTTATTTTCCATTATTTTTTGGTTTAATAAAGTCCTTTAAAATAAGATACATGGCAATGGCAATAGATACTAAACTCAAAATGATGGTAAAAACTGGGGTTTCGTTTTTATAATATTCATCTAATTTATAGCCACTATAACAACCACCGCCAATAATAACACCCATTTGAACGCCTAAAGCACTGTATTTGGCATAAGCATTAAACGGTTGTTCCGGTTTTTTATCTTCCATAAATTTTATCTTTATTGTGCATTCATGTTACAGGTTCCCGTAAAAGAAGCATTAGGTTCTATAGAAATTTTTTTGGTAATAATATCTCCTAATATTTTGGCAGTTGCTTTTAGAGAGAGAGCCTCGCTCACAGTAATCTTACCTTGTATTTCGCCCGATACATCGGCATTTTGGCATATCACATTGCCCTCTATTTTCCCAGATCCACCGATGACTAATTTCCCAGAGATGGTTACATTACCCTTTAAAGCACCATCAATACGAACATCGCCGTTAGAATTTACATCTCCTATTATAGAGGTGCCATTTCCAATTAAATTGATCGATCCGTTGTCAGTTGCTGTAGATTTATTTTCTTTTTGAAACATATAGTGTAATTTTTTTCAATATTATTTTGTCTTTTTATAATGATCATCATAAAAAGGAGTGTAATAACTAATTTGTTTTTTTCTATACAATTTTGGTAAATTTTCGCTCGAAATAGCTAAAATGTTAAATAAACCAGCAGTTACTTTTCCACTAAATACGGTTTTATCTTTACTTAAATTTTCTATATAATTTAATGCCTCTTCGGCATTTTTAAATTGTTTGATAATGGTAATTTGATTTGTGCTGCCAAACAAAGTACTGGAAATACCCAGGTCGTTGTTACTGTAAAAACTATTATTAAATGTTGCTAAAGAGGATTTAAAAGCATTTGCCAATTCGTCATTGTCAGGGCAAAGAGCAATTACAAAATGTTGTGAGTTTAGATCTAAAACTAAGCTATCTGTATTGTTTATAATTGGAGTACTTGAGGTTGATTCGCTAGGATGTTTAAGGTTATATAATATGGTTAAGATATCCTGAGCTTGTTTGGAAACAGGGTCTTTAGGGTAAAGGGCTTGTAATTGCTTTAAATAAAACTCAAGCGAATCAGCGCCTTTCAGCTTACCAATGCTTAAAGCTTTGATATATGCAAATTTTCCGCTAAAATCATTTTTGCCGAATTTTGTTTCTGATGTAACGCAACGGTCTAACGCTTGGCTATAATTGTTAGCAGCATATTCGTTGTAAGTGTCTGTATAAAACAATTCTACTTCTCCCTTTTGACTATTTTTTTCTACAGCGTAGTTTGGGTTTTTAATAATTTGCGCATACTCACTGGTTGGGTATTCGTTAAGCAGTTTGTTTTTATAAAAGTCGGCTTGTGGTTGGTTACGAACGGAAGTGTAAATACGGTAAAGTTGATAATAGGTAGATAGCTTGTACTTATTGTCTGGAAATCGTTTATTCAAATCTTCAAAAGAAGCAATGGCTTTTTTATTATTGTTCAATTCTTCTTTATAGGTACTTCCCAAATTATAATATGCGTTAATAATTTTGATGTTTGATTTGGCAATTAACGAATCTGTTAAGGGTAGATCAGGCAAATAAAATTCTCTGTTTTTCTTGTTTTTTATTTTCGTTTTGTTTGTAGTAATTACGTCTCCTTTTTCAGTAGTGTCGTTCTCAGGGCTATTGCTTTCTATGGTTAATGTCTTTTGACTTCGTCTCCAATTGTCTTCTAGTTTTCTGTTACCCCATTTTTTAATAAAGTCGTTAACACCAAAGCTCAAGGTTGTTTGATTATAAAAATACCAGTTTCCTTTACTGCCATCCCCTAAATTTGGAAGGCCGTTATTTGGAATATTTGGATTTAAATTTGGGTTTTGATTTTGTGCATTAGCGTTTTCAAGTTCTTCTCTTTTTCGTTCTTCTTCCTCTTCAATTTTTGCGATCATTTTATCTAAAAAGCGATTCCTGTCGGCTTCGCTCATTTTAGCAATGCGTTGTAAACTATCTTCTCGCTGAATGGTTTTGATGTAACCTACTAACGTTTCTAAAGTTGTTTTTCGTTTATTGATAATGTCATAATCTTTATAATCTTTTGGTAGCGTTATCATTGTACTGTCATAGTATCCACCTGAGGCTGTGTAATTAGCTTGTTCAAAATTAATTTCCCCTAATTTTAAATAAGATAATGCTTTTTGTTTAGGGTTTTGGGTACTGTTACGAACAGAGAGTTGGTAGTTATTAATAGCCAATGTCTCGTTTTTTTCCTTTTCATAAATTTCGCCAAGTGTATAATAAATCACATCTAAGTATTCTTTATTTTTCACATCACGTGTCATGTTTTGCAGATCACGTTTTAATTTAGAAACATTGCCGGTTTTCACATCAAATAAACGTGCTTGTTTTATTTTAGCATTAAACACTAAGTCATAATCAGGTTTAGCTGAAATGGTTTTTTGGTAATATTGTATAGCTTTTCTGTTTTCCTTTTTTTGCTCATACAATTGTGCTAAAATAAAAGAGTAGCGCGCTCTTGTTTTTTTTGAAGGCTTAGCTTTTAAGGCAGTTTGCAAAGCTACTTCGGCTTCTTTATACATACCGCGTTTTATGTAATAATCGGCACGAACTGCCGGCAATTCTTTTTTAGCGTATTTAGAGATCTTCTTATCGTCTTTTAATAAACCAATAACAGGCTCAGCTTGAGAAGGGGCTCCAATTTCATTATAGGAACGCGCTAGCCAGATCATAGCTTTGTACTTATCTCTCGATTTGTAACTTCTGATCACATATTCAAACGCTTCAATTCCCGAAAAAAATTCACGTTTATAAAAGTGAGATATTCCTACTACATTCCAATTGTTATCTATCCATTTTCCGGCAGTGTATATTTCATTACCTTTTTTATCCTTAATAGTGTGGCGTTGAATGCAGTTAGAAGATTTTTTGATGGCTTTATCAAATTCGGGAAAAGTAGATTTTGCGGTTTCGTTAGTAGGCACTAAAAACACTGGCAATAATTGATCATAATCGTATTTATAGGTGCTTCTGATCTTATCTTCACCTTCTTTAATGCTTTCGGTAGCATAATAATAACCATTAAACCGAGCCGTGAGGTTATGATATCCTCTGTGAATGAATGTGTTTTTATTCGTTTTGCAGCCAAATATAGTTAACAACACAACAACACTAAGGATAATATATTTCAATGAGTTTCTCAAAATCGTTCGCAAAAATAAAGTAATAACGTCAAAATCGTAAATTTAGTATATTTTTGTGTCCCGCGTATGTCTGAAATCAAAAATAGTCGTTGGAAGATCTTCACCAATCAATTACGGAATAAATACCGTTTGGTTATTTTAAATGATGACTCTTTTGCCGAAAAATTTTCTTTACGTTTATCACCACTGGGTTTGATCATTTTAATTGGTGCCGTTACTATTGTGATGACGACCTTAGTGATCAGTTTGGTAGCCTTCACGCCTTTAAGGGAATACATTCCGGGTTATGGTAATGTTGATGACCGCATCGCAATTTTAAAAATTAGTGCAAAAGCAGATTCCCTAGAAAGCACACTTTCTTCAAGAGATTGGTATATGAATAATTTGTTAAATGTGTTTTCAGGAAAAGTAGAGGGAAAAACCGCTAAGCCCACAAAAGACTCTACGGGTAAGTATAAAAGCATTGATATTAAGCCAAGCGAATCTGATCTGAAATTGAGAAAAGAAATAGAATCGAATCAGATACAATCTACTAGCGATAAGGTATCTGCCTATAAACTTAATGTATTAAGTAATTTTTTCTTTTTCAGTCCGGTAAAAGGGGTAATTACGAGCTCTTATAACATTCGTGAAGAACATTTTGGAGTTGACATTGTAGCTAAAGAAGATGAGTTAATAAAGGCTACTTTAGATGGTACGGTTATTTTTGTGGGATTTACAACTGATGACGGCTATGTTATTCAAATTCAACACAGTAATAATTTAACCAGTGTATACAAACATAACTCGGCAATCACTAAAAAGCTGGGAGATTTTGTTAAAGCCGGAGAACCAATAGGCGTGATTGGAAATACGGGAGAAAACAGTAAAGGTTCGCACTTGCATTTTGAGTTGTGGTACAATGGCTTTGCCATTAATCCACAAGATTATGTGGTGTTTTAATTCGAACCTAATCAATTTAGTTTTTACTTCGTTTAAAAGCCAAAAAATATTTTCGGTTTCAGCATTTTATCCATACATTTGCACCCGAATTTTAAAGCTTACAATTCAATTTTGCGTAATGACTAGTAAAATCAATATATTCAAGAAGTTTTCAGGTATCAATTTATTGGTATTCGCCCTATTATTAACCTTTTCTGTAAAGTTAACAGCTTCTGAACCACAGGAAGCACCTATTGTTGTGCCGGAAGCAACCGGTCCGCATATGGTTGACCCGCATGCTGCTAATGTAGATGAAGAGGTAGATATTACAGCAGTTGCTTTTGAACATATTTTAGACTCTCACTCATGGCATTTATGGGGCGAAGGTCACGATGCTGTTTCTATTCCGCTACCGGTAATTTTAAAATCAAACAATGGAATAGTATTTTTTATGGCTTCAGCATTTCATCATGATACTCACGGAACTGTGGTAGTTGAAAAAAATGGAGAGCGTTTTGTGAATTTTGAAGATAAAATTTATTATGCCTCTGCGGCTCCAAATGAGCATGGGCAATATTTAGACGCTAAGGTTGATGAAAAAGGGGACGTTGAGGTTTTAAATGCCTCTGTGTTAGATTTTTCGATCACTAAAAACGTAACTCAATTATTTATTACAGCAATCATATTAATTTTATTATTTACTTCTATTGCCAAAGCTTACAAAACGCAAGGTGTTACCTCGGCTCCAAAAGGCAAACAATCATTTTTTGAGCCATTGATTGTTTTCGTACGTGATGATATTGCTAAAGGAAACATTGGACAAAAATCTGATAAATTCGTTCCTTACTTGTTAACTGTTTTCTTTTTGATTTTATTAAACAACGTCTTAGGTTTAATTCCTGTATCGGCTAATTTAACAGGTAATATCGCCTTTACATTGGTTATGGCAGTATGTACCTTAGTGATCGTTAACATTAATGGGAACAAAAACTACTGGTCTCATATTTTCTTACCGCATGCGCCTAAAGCAATTTGGCCAATCTTAATTCCGATTGAGATCGTTGGCATCTTAACTAAACCATTTGCTTTAATGATACGTTTATTCGCAAACATTACAGCAGGTCACATCATTGTGATCTCTTTAGTAGGTTTGATCTTCGTATTCAAAACAATTTATATTGCACCGGTTTCTGTAGCCTTTGCATTATTTATTGATGTATTGGAGTGTTTGGTTGCATTCTTACAAGCGTATATCTTCACAATGTTAACAGCTTTATTCATTGGTTCTGCAGTAGCAGATCATAATGAAGATGGTGCTCATAATGAAGATGACGAGAAGTTGGTAGCAGGGCACTAAAAAATTGAAATAATTAATAACCAATAAAAACAAAGAAAAATGACAGGTAGTATCGCAGCAATCGGAGCAGGCTTAGCAGTAATAGGCGCTGGTATCGGTATCGGACAAATTGGTGGACACGCAATGGATGCCATTGCACGTCAACCAGAAGCTACTTCGAAAATTCAAACAGCTATGATCATCGCTGCAGCCCTTGTAGAAGGTGTTGCATTATTCGGTGTGGTAGTTGCTTTAATGTCGAAGTAATCTTCACAAACAAACTAAAGCTATTACGGTTGGTAATAGCTTTAGTTTAATTTATTTGGTTATAAAAAAAGACACTTCGCTCTTCGATTCCGCTCAGGATGACAAGCTCAGTGTGACAAAAAATATTAAAACAATAAAACATGAATAGCTTAATTATTTTTGCAAGTTTAATAGAGCCGGCAATTGGTTTAATTTTCTGGACAACAATTACGTTTATCTTATTATTAGTTATCCTTGGCAAATTTGCGTGGAAACCAATTTTAAATGCAATCAAAACTCGTGAAAAAGGCATTGAAAGCGCTTTGGCAAGTGCAGAAAGTGCATTAAAAGATATGCGTGAGTTAAAATCTAATAACGAAAAAATATTAGCAGAAGCTCGTGTAGAACGTGATAACTTATTGAAAGAAGCACGTGACATGAAAGATGCATTGATCGTTGAAGCTAAAGCTAAAGCTCAGGCTGATGCAGATAGAATTTTATTATCTGCTCGCGAACAAATTACTACTGAAAAAAATGCTGCCGTTGCTGAATTAAAAAGTCAGGTAGCTACTTTATCTATTGAAATTGCTGAGAAAATTTTGCGTAGCGAATTATCAAGCGACGAAAAGCAAAAAGCATTGGTAAACAATTTAATGAAAGACGTAAATCTTAACTAATCATGATAGTTGCTTCAAGATACGCTAAGTCGTTAATAGACTTAGCCACAGAAAAAGGACAATTAGAAGCGGTTTATGCCGATATGATTCAGGTTAAATCCATTTGTGAACACTCAAGAGAGTTTCTTGTATTTTTGAATAGTCCTATTATTAATTCAGATAAAAAAATTGCTGTAATTAAAGCAGTATTTGAGGGTAAGTTTAATCCAATTTCAGATGGATTTTTAACGATTGTAGCTTCTAAAAGAAGAGAATCGATTATTCCGGGTATGGCTGCTAGTTTTATTGAACAATACAAAACGCAAAAAAATATTTTAACAGCTATTGTAACATCAGCTGATGGCTTAGATGCTGCTACTAAGCAAAAAGTCTTAGATCTGGTTAAAACACAATTAAATGGTGAAGTTGAATTGGTTGAAAAAACGAATGCAAACTTAATTGGTGGGTTTATATTGAAAGTTGGCGATAAACAAATTGATAAATCAGTTTCTCGGCAGTTATCGAACTTGAAAAAAGAATTAACGAACAAAGCATTGAATTAATAAAAGAAGATACAATGAAAAAAATCTTTTCTATACTAACTTTTTCAATGATCTTTTTGATGGCTTGTGGCCCATCAAAAAAAGATGTATTGTTAGTGAACGATCAATTAGTAAATAAAGTTGGTCAAAGTTCGAATGCGGAAAAACATTTTTTTGAAGCATGTAGAACATATAATCCAACTAAAATTCAAGCCGAGTTAAAAGAATTAACTGAAACTTGTAAACGAGTGAAAGGAGAAATTGAAGCGATAGAAGTTCATAAGGATATAGATAAGTTAAAAAAATCTGCCTTAGAATTGATCAATTTTTATGTTAAAACTGAACCTGAATACAAAGAATATGCACGTTTATACAGTATTCAAACAGAGGATTTTACTGCTGAAGACGAAAGATTAACAAAAGAAGTTGCAACGAAAATAAACGATAACATAAATGCTGGTTTTACCTCTTTCCAGTTAACACAAGAGGAGTTCGCGAATAAGTACCAATACACATTGAGTAAATCAAGTTATAAATAATATTACGTAAACATAAATAACAATGGCTGAAGTAAAACCCGCAGAAGTATCTGCAATTTTAAGACAACAATTATCAGGCTTTAAATCCGAAGCTGAATTAGAAGAAGTTGGATCTGTATTACAAGTTGGTGATGGCATCGCTCGTATTTACGGTTTATCTAAAGTTCAATCAGGTGAGTTGATCGAATTTGAAACAGGATTACAAGGAATTGTATTAAATCTTGAAGAAGATAACGTTGGTGCTGTATTATTAGGCGCCAGTACTGGTATTAGCGAAGGATCTACTGTAAAACGTACAGGTCGTATTGCCTCTATTAAAGTTGGTGAAGGAATGTTAGGTCGTGTTATTGATACGTTAGGAAATCCTATCGATGGTAAAGGCCCAATTCAAGGTGTTACTTATGAATTACCATTAGAGCGTAAAGCTCCGGGTGTAATTTACCGTCAGCCGGTAAATGAACCGTTACAAACCGGTATCAAAGCGATTGACGCGATGATTCCAATTGGACGTGGACAACGTGAGTTGATCATTGGTGACCGTCAAACAGGTAAAACAACTGTTGCGCTGGATACCATTATCAATCAAAAAGAATTTTATGATGCTGGTAAACCAGTATTCTGTATATATGTGGCTATCTCTCAAAAAGGTTCTACTGTAGCTAACGTAGTTCGTACTTTAGAAGAAAACGGTGCAATGGCTTATACTGTTGTAGTTGCGGCTAATGCTTCTGATCCTGCTCCAATGCAATTCTACGCACCATTTGCTGGTGCCGCAGTGGGTGAGTTCTTCAGAGATACCGGTCGTCCTGCATTAATCGTGTATGATGATTTATCTAAACAAGCTGTTGCTTACCGTGAGGTTTCATTATTATTACGTCGTCCTCCAGGGCGTGAAGCTTATCCTGGTGACGTATTCTACTTACATAGTCGTTTATTAGAGCGTGCTGCTAAGATCAATGCTTCTGATGAGATTGCTCGTAACATGAATGATTTACCGGAATCACTAAAATCGATCGTTAAAGGAGGTGGTTCATTAACAGCTTTACCGATCATTGAAACTCAAGCAGGTGACGTTTCTGCATACATTCCAACTAACGTAATTTCTATTACGGATGGTCAGATATTCTTAGAAACTAACTTATTTAATTCAGGTGTTCGTCCTGCTATTAACGTAGGTATCTCTGTATCTCGTGTAGGTGGTAATGCCCAAATTAAATCAATGAAAAAAGTAGCAGGTACTTTAAAATTAGATCAGGCTCAATACCGTGAGTTAGAGGCTTTCTCTAAATTCGGTTCTGATTTGGATGCTGCTACAAAATCAGTATTAGATAAAGGTGCTCGTAACGTAGAGATCTTAAAACAAGCTAACGCTGCACCTTTACGTGTTGAACAACAAATTGCAATTATTTATTTAGGGACTAAAAATTTATTACGTTCTGTTCCGGTAAATAAAGTACGTGAGTTTGAAAAAGAATTTTTAGCTGTTTGTGAATTAAGGAATAAAACACAATTAGATGCTCTAAAAGCAGGTAAATTTGATGATGAGATTACTGGAGCTTTAGAAGCAACAGCAAAAGAATTAGCAGCAAAATACAACTAAAGAAATGTTAAATGATAAATGCTAAATTTTAAATGACGGTAATTCAACATTTAAAATTTATCATTTAAAATTTCAATAAGATGGCAAATTTAAAAGAAGTAAGAAATAGAATAACATCGGTTGGTTCGACTATGCAGATCACTAGTGCTATGAAAATGGTGAGTGCAGCAAAGTTGAAACGTGCGCAGGATGCTATCACGCAAATGCGCCCTTACGCTAATAAGTTGCAAGAAATATTACAAAATGTTAGTTCTAGTTTGGATACTTCTGAAAATGCTTATGCAAGAAGTACCGGAGGAAAAAATATTTTAATTGTAGCTATTTCTTCAAATCGTGGTTTAGCAGGCGCATTTAATGCTAATGTGATCAAAAAAACCTGGAGCTTAATTAAAAATGAGTATAACGGGCAAAATGTATCGGTAATTAGTATTGGAAAAAAAGCAAATGATGCTTTTAAACGTACAGATCATCATATCCATGGAACGGATTTACCGCACAATTTAAATGAGATTTTTGATAAATTAACTTATGATAACGTTGCTCCCATTGCTGAAAAGATCATGGAAGCGTTTACAACCAAACAATTTGACAAGGTAATTTTAGTTTATAATCAATTTAAAAACGCCGCAGTTCAAATTGTACAAGACGAACAGTTTTTACCGGTTGATGCAACTAAATCGGAAAGCGGATCTAAGAGTTCTGTAGATTATATTTTTGAACCAAGCAAAGAATTTATTGTTAGCGATTTAATTCCTCGTTCTCTTAAAACACAATTCTATAAAGCATTGTTGGATTCATTGGCTTCAGAACATGGCGCTCGTATGACGGCTATGCATAAAGCAACTGATAACGCTAAAGACATGTTACGTGATCTTAAGATCAGTTATAACAAGGCTCGTCAAACAGCTATTACAACTGAAATTCTTGAAATTGTTGCAGGAGCAGAAGCATTGAACGGATAAATCAGCTTTAAATATTTTATAAAACCCTTTGCATTATGCGGAGGGTTTTTTTGTTTAATGTAAACCAATATGAGATATATCAGGAATTACAATTGTAGGCACAAATAATCACAATTATTCGACAGAAAAAATCGTTTAACCGGTATTAATCCCGACCTTGCAGGACGCAAGTTAATGCGTTTTGAAAATGATTATTTTTTTGTTCTTAATACTACACTGGTACTTATCTCTATTCGGTCAGACCTTCTTTTTACATCGTTATGGTGCGCATAAAATGTTTACCATGAATAAATTTTGGGAAAAATTCTTTTACATATTTGCCTGGATCACTCAAGGCTCTTCTTATTTAAATCCACGTGCTTATGCTATTTTACACCGTATGCACCACGCTTATAGTGATACGGAGAAAGATCCACATACACCACACTTTTTTAAAGAAGTGTTCACGATGATGATGCACACTAAAAAAATATACAATGATGTATTAAATAAACGAGTGGTTATTGAAGAGAAATTTGATCGTAATTTTCCTGAGTATCCTGTTATAGATAGAATAGCAGATAGCTGGTTTACTCGTATTGCATTTGGCTTAGGATATACTGCTTTTTATATTGCATTTGCTACTCATTGGTGGATGTTTTTGTTTTTACCGATCCACTATTTAATAGGACCAATTCATGGAGCTATTGTTAATTGGGCCGGACATAAATATGGGTACCGTAATTTCAAATCTGGCGATAAATCGAGAAACACGTTGGTGTTAGATATATTAATGATGGGAGAGTTGTTTCAAAACAATCATCATCACCGAGGTTCAAGACCGAACTTCGCTTCAAAGTGGTATGAGTTTGATCCTACGTATCCAATTATATTGTTGTTGGATAAGCTTCACGTGATTAAATTAGCACGAGTAAGAAGAAAATAATCTAATAGTTCTATGTTTCTTCGGAAGTAAAATTTTAATTTTAGATTGCCTTAAAAAGGGCAATCTTTTTTATTTGCATGATCAGGTCAATTCAAAATTCGGAACATTATAAATGGGGACAAAACTGTGATGGTTGGCACCTTTTAAAATCTGATAATTTAAGTGTTATTCAGGAGTGTATGCCGAGCGCTAGTTCGGAAGTGCTGCACTATCACCGGCACGCACAACAAGTGTTTTATGTGCTATCAGGAAAAGCCACGTTTGAAATAAATGGAGAAACGAAAATTGTTTTAGCAAATGAAAGTATTCATATTCCAAATAACACTTTGCATAAAGTAGCTAATCAAGAAGTTAACGATCTTTCTTTATTAGTTATATCTGAACCAAAATCACATGATGATAGAGTTGATATCATTGGCTATTCAGAAGATCTTAAGAGTCACATAAAAACTTTAAATGTTGAGTGGCTTGAAAAATATTTTAAAGTTGAAGAAGTTGATGTGCTACAACTCTCTAATCCAAAAGAAGAGATCCTTGATAAAGAAGGCTATATTTATTATGTAAAACATCAAGACAAAATTGTAGGCACGGTGTCTTTACTTAAAGTAGAAAATGGCATTTATGAATTAGCTAAAATGGCCGTCACTGATAGTGCTCAAGGGCTTGGTATTGGCAATGCATTGATGCAACATTGTTTGAATGAAGCTAAGCGTTTAAACATCCATAAACTCTTATTGTATTCTAACAGAGGCTTAAGTTCCGCCATTCATTTATATCATAAATATGGATTTAAAGAAATTGAAATGGAAACAGGTCATTATGAAAGAGCGAACATTAAAATGGAAAAGATAATTTAGGAATACAAAAAAGAAAATTTGTTTTTAATAACGACTTGTGAGGCCTTTATGAAAGACCTACAGCCTTCCAACATATCGCGCCAAAATCCATTTTTGTTATATTGATTGTTTTCTACACCAATAGTTATTTTTGCATTGCTGCTTAAATAAGTCCCAAACAGTTTATCCCAAAAAATAAACATAGTGCCAAAATTTTTGTCATGAAAATCAGCGTGATTAGCATGATGAATTTTATGCGCTCTGGGAGAAATAAATATATGTTTTCCAAACCAACCTAAAGACCAGTTAATATCAGAGTGTAATAGTTGGTCATAAAATTCTTTTAAAATTGTATAGGCTACAAAATACTCAATTGGTGCACCTAGTAAGGAAAATAACACGCTATCAAAAATAGTTAGGACTCCCTTTTCAAGAAAATGGCTTCGCGAATTAGTAATCAAATTAAATTCGGTGGCTGAGTGATGGTATTTGTGTAATTCCCAAAACGGCATGAGATGCATTAATCTGTGCCATAAGTAATGTTTTAAGTCGCCTAGAATAACTATGAGTGAAAACTGAATGAGAGGTATTGGAATTAATTGTATGAGATTAAAACCACCTGCTTTTACGATCACACTGGATAAGACATAAAATAAACCGAACGAAAACAATAAGGTAAAAAAATCATATAGGTTGAATAGTGATAATATCCAGCACCATAAATCTCCTCTGGATGTTGAGTTACGAATAAAAAAAAGGCGCTTAAGAGCGCATTTGTTCCATCCCAAAACAACCAGATCAATAACGGCTGCTGATAAGAAAATACCAATGTTTATTAGCAAGAAATTAAGACTAAAAGAACTAATTCTTGAGGCTGTTAAAAATAGATCCGCAATTTTTTCAGGCTCGTTCATTAAACGACTTAATCTCGGGTAATAGTAAATAAGAGGAATAGCAACTAATACAAGAATTAAAATAAGTATGAGAAAGTAGTTGCGTTGTTTTTTCATCAATAAACAGTTACATGAGCAAATTGAAAAGAATATAATTTAACGTACCAATTATCGGAGTAGTTTGAAATATCCTGTTTTTATTATTGGCGCAGTATCAATGTATGTTACTACTTCTGCCTGATATACGTATGTTTCCATGTTTTGTGGAACACCTTTATAAATGCCGTCCCACCCACTTTTTAGATCGGTTGTTTCGTAAATTAATTCTCCCCAACGATTGTATACTCTGAAATAATTTAATTTTTTTATTCCCCAGCCATCTACATTGATAAAATCGTTGATCCCGTCGCCATTTGGCGTAAAGGCAGTTGGAACATCTACACTACTTAAAGGCAGTATATCTACAGTATATGTATTTACTCTTTGAAAACAACCTAAAAGATCAGAAACGGTTACGCTGTAAATATAATCTACAGTTGGTGTAGCTACCGGATTAACACAAGTTGTACAGTTCAAATAATCGCCTGGCGTCCAGGAGTAAGTATATCCGGGGCCTACATATCCGGGTAGTGTAGCCGATTGACCAATTACAATACTTGTATCCCATGATATTGGGGTAGGTGGTTCAATAATATTTATTTGTAATGTATTGGAACCTACGCAGCCATAAATATTATTAGTAGTTACTGAAAACACAGTGCTGGTACTTAATGTGGCAATGGGATTTGCTGCGTTGGGATTGCTTAGTCCTACAGATGGAGACCAGGTATAGGTTAGGCCACCTGTAACGTTTAATTGGGTTGGTCTATTTTGACATGTATCTCTGCCGTTTAAAGTTAATACGGGTTTGGGGAAAATCTCCATCTTTTTTCTAATTGTGTCCTTACAGTTATGAATGTTATCAGTAATATAAAGAATTACAGTATATGTTCCAGGATTAGTATAAAGATGGGAAGGATTAGTAGCAGTTGTTGTTTGACCATCTCCAAAATCCCAAGTATAAGCGTTGGCATTTTGCGAAGTATTATTAAAGTTGTCTGTTGTGCCTATGCAATGTGCGCTGTCAGACATTTGAATTTCGTTATTTCTGTTAAAGTCGGCAATAACCTGATAGACATTAATAGGCTTAATTACTGAGTATTTACAGGCAGAATCTGCGGTATAATACGTCAAGGATACATTTGTGGTGCCTCCTGGAGGATGGTAATTGTAGTTGTGGGAAATGGGTGACTGAGGATTAAGATTATAATCTGTACCATCTCCAAAATCCCATCCCCATACAAATACATTAGAGCTGTCTTTTATGGTAAAAGAAATAGATTCTCCTTTACAAATAGCGGTTTTATTCAAATCGAAATCAGCCGATGCGCTATATACTTTTATGTTTTGTTTTGTGGTGTCGCAGCAACCAAAAGGTGTGCAGTTTATTAAAGTAACTGTAAAATTACCGGCTGACGTATAAGTAGTACCTACCGTTTGGTTACCCACTACAGGGCCACCACCGGTTCCAAAATCCCAGTTTCTGGTATTTGGTATGTAAGGATTAATGGAATTATCAGAAAACAAAACGGTAGATCCTGCACAGGCATTTTGCTTTGTGGGATTATTTTGATTGGTGTAGGATAGTATTGCGTTAGGATAATTTTGTACTTGAACAACATAAGGTATAGAGTTTGCTTTACATCCTGCTGCATCAGCTAAGTTTAATGTTGCATTGTAATTTCCTCCTGTGGTATAAGTATGAGTAACAAATGTATTAGTTGTTACA
>Ga0066415_1000043_pt1 | contig 20785 bp, 20 predicted proteins | sample LakWasMet21_HOW5_2_FD_59542 | JGI IMG/M metagenome (GOLD analysis project Ga0066415, IMG submission 59542) | Freshwater sediment methanotrophic microbial communities from Lake Washington under simulated oxygen tension - Sediment Metagenome 21_HOW5 | ecosystem: Environmental > Aquatic >... | reverse complement strand
TCGGAACAAGAACAGATCAAATTTGCATTTTATTTTGTTGATGGCTGTAAAGAACGCATGAAAGGCAACATTGAAATTGCCGAAAATTTATTTAAAGAATGTTTAAAATTAGATCCTAATTCCACCGCTGTAAAATATGAACTTGGAAACATTTATCGTTTTAATGGCTTATATGACAATGCCCTAAAATACGGGAAAGAATGTGCTGCTGCGGAACCTAAAAACGAATGGTACCAATTACTCCTGATCGAGTGTTTACACAATAAACGTCAATATGCACAAGCAGCCGATGTGTATGCGCGATTAATTAAAAACTATCCTAGTCGTCCTGATTTTTACGAAGGCTTAGCGGCCGAATATATGTATAGTGGCAATTACGAAAAATCATTCAAAACCTACGAAGAGTTAGAAAAAAAATTTGGACAAAATGAAGCCTTCACCTTAAATAAGATCAAACTGCTTAAGCAATTAAAAAAAATAGCAGAAGCTGAAGAAGAATTAAAAAAACTAATCCAATCTAATCCAAAAGAAGCGCGTTATTACACCTATTTAGCGGAGTTTTACCAAGAAAATAAACAGGAAGAAAAAGCCTTACAAACTTATAAAGAAATTTTAGCCATTGATCCCAACAATGCGATGGTTCATTTAGCGTTGGCTGATTACTATAAATCCAAAAACGACAAGGAAAATTTTTATCAAGAAATAAAAATTGCATTTCAAAATCCGGATCTGGATGTTGATACCAAATTAAAAATACTGGTTTCTTATTATCAGTTATCTGAAGAAAATTCTCAATACCAAAAGCAAGCAGATGAGCTGTGCCAGATCATGCTGCAACTGCACCCGAATTCGCCAGAATCGCACAGCATTTATGCCGATTACTTATACCGAGAAAAAAAAGTAAAAGAGGCTAGAGACGAATATGCAAAAGCAGCAGCGTTAGATAAAAGTCGCTTTGCTATATGGAACCAATTGATGTTCATTGAGTCTGAATTAAATGATTATGTATCCATGGAAATACATAGTTCAGAAGCAATAGAATTATTTCCTAACCAATCATCACCTTATTTTTTTAATGGTGTTGCCAATATTCAATTAAAAAATTATAGCAAAGCCATTCAATCTTTAAAAGATGGGATTGAATTTGTATATGACAATAACCCTTTATTAATTCAGTTTTATGCCAATTTGGGTGATGCTTATAATTACTTAAAGGATTATGAAAAATCTGACAAAGCCTTTGATGATGCCTTAAAAGTAGATCCTGACAATACTTACATATTAAACAACTATGCTTATTTTTTATCCTTACGAAAAAAGACTTTAGAAAAAGCTGAAAAATATTCTAAACGTAGTAATGAATTAGCACCAAACAACCGTTCATATATTGACACTTACGGCTGGATCTTATACCAATTGGGACGATTCAAAGAAGCGGAGGAATGGTTAGGGAGAGCGGCTAAAATGGGGAATAAAAGTGCCGTGATCTTAGAACATTACGGAGATACTTTATACAAATTAGATAGAAAAGAAGAAGCATTAAATTACTGGAAAGAAGCGAAATCAGCAGGGCAAGGCTCTGAATTATTAGATAAAAAAATTGCAGATAAAAAATTACATGAGTAAACTGTTCTATAAAAAATATTATTCTTTACCTTGCTTTACTATCATTGCTATATTTTCCCTCATGCTTTCCTGTAAAGGAAAAAAACATGTACAGCAAACTACTACAGAAGTAATATCAGAAGATACACTACAAGGGAAATGTCGCTTAACATTTAAAACCGCCAAAGTTTTATCTAAACACATTCATGAAAATGAATTGAACTATGCCTGGATTCAGGCAAAAGCCGATGTGGAAACAATTATAGATGGCGAAGAACATAATTTGGACATTAGAGTAAAAGGCCGAAAAGATAGCGCCATTTGGATCTCGATCCAAGCAGTTGGATTGATTGATGTTGCCAAACTATTAATTACCCGTGATTCGGTAAAAATGGTAGTTTATGTTAAAAAGCAATATTTTAAGGGCGATTTCAATTACATCAACCAACTCTTGAATGCTGATCTGGATTTTGATATGGTACAAGCCGCTTTATTTGGTAATAGCGCCGATTTTGATGATGACGATAGTAAAATGAAGCCGGTGATCGATCGTGAAAATTGCAATTATTTGTTAAGTACCGAACGAAAACGCAAATTGCGCCGTATAACCAGTGGCCAGGATTCATTGAGGCGCTCATTACAAACCATGCGATTGAACACTGAAACTTATAAAATTATCAGTAATGATTTTGAAGATGCAACCACAAACAGAAGTTTTCATGCAAAATATGATAAATTTCTTGCCAAAGACAGTGTTTTTGCACCACACGATGTTAATATTGAGATACGAGCTGAGAAGAAAATCAACCTTAAAATTAACTATGTTCGCATAGAAATAGATCAGCCACAAAAACTGACCTTGAACATACCGAAAAATTATGACCCAATTCCAATTAACAAAGAAAAACCTGAGTAAATTTATTTACATCATTTTCTTGTTTTTTGGCTTAAGCTTCATCTCCTTTTCTCAAACAAAAGGAACCCCATCTCAAAAAGAATTACTCAATAAAAAAAATAAGTTGAATGATGATATCAAGCAACTTAATTCTCAATTAAGCCGAACCAAGGCCAATAAAAAATCACAGATCAACACGATCGTCGTAATCAATACGAAAATAAAAGTTCGCGAAGAATTGATAGGAACTATTAATAGCGAGTTAGCTCAGATCAATACCAACATCAAAAAAAGCGTCATTGAAATTGATGCGTTAAAAGCAAGTCTTGATAAACTAAAAAACGAATACGCTAAAATGATCTATTTTGCACAACGTAATCAAGATTCGTATACAAAAATCATGTTCTTGTTTTCTTCCGGTAATTTCAATCAGGCTTACATGCGTATTAAATATTTTCAGCAATATGCCGCCTTCCGAAAAAAACAAGCCAATGAAATTGTAGCCACACAATTAGTTTTAGGGACTAAATTACAAGAACTGGAAGCGCAACGCCACGAAAAAAATGTATTACTAGGTAACGAAAAAGAAGAGAAGACCTTATTAGATGGAGAGAAACAACAACAAGAAATTGTATTAAGTGAATTACAACAACAAGAAAAAGAACTGAAAGAAGAACTAGAAAAGAAAAAGCGTGATGCAGAAAATTTACAATTAGCCATCCATAAGCTAATCGAGGCCGAAATAAAACGTAAAGCCGAAGAATCCGTAAAAATAGCAGCAGCAAAAGCAGCTAAGGCAGCTAAGGCAGAAAAAAATAAAACAGCTAAAACAAAAACCAATACCAAAACAAATATTAAAACGCCAGAAGCTAAAGTGGTTACGCCAGAGTTAACAGAAGAAGCAGAGGCCCTTGGCGCAGACTTTGCGAGTAGCAGAGGAAAATTACCCTGGCCAGTAATAAAAGGTGTTATTTGTCAGCCTTATGGCGAATACGAGCATCCTGCCATTAAAGGGTTTATGATGAATAACAATGGGGTAGAAATATGCGCAAATAAAGGTACACAAGCACGTTCGGTATTTGAAGGTGAAGTAACAAGCATCGCTATTTCTCCAACAGGAGGTAAATTAATTATCATTCGTCATGGCGAATACTTAAGTGTATACAGTAACATTGACGAAGTATACGTAAAACAAGGTGATAAAGTCACGATCAAACAAACCATTGGTACTATCTTGGATGAAGATGGAAAAACCAGCATGAACCTACAGATCTGGAAAGGCCAAAAAACAATGGATCCAAGCGGTTGGTTGTTTAATGGGAGGTAATTCTCTTAACTAAAAAAACATCTTTTAAGGTTTATAATCACAATACATTGTTGTTGATATAACTCTCACTAACAATACCTGTGAAGGATGTAACTTATTTCAATAATTGTTCAATTTTTTTGAAAGCAACTTTGAGGTATAAATACACGATCGTGAAAAAGGAAACAGATACCGTTGAACTATCAAAAGAAAAATCACACATCATTATTGCCATTACAGAATCTGTTCCAAATTCGGTAGTAAGTAAAATCATTATTAAAAAACTACCGGTAACGTTACTACAACATTATTTGATGAAGGTGAAGAACTTGAGGAGAAAACTTCATCTTTTGATATTTACGTTCAGATCATTGACGGACCAGCAAAACTTACCATTAATGAAAAATTATACCCCCCTTAAATTAGGTGATGGAATCATTATCCCTTGTCACAAAAAACATAAGTTCACTGCTAACGAACAGTTTAAAATGATCACTACTGTTATCAAAAGTTCATTTGATGACCGTTAAACTTAACTCACAATTTTCTTCCAAAATAAAAAATTTTTCAAATGGTAATTATAATTGAGTAATCCATTTTGGTAATTCAATAACAATAACTCAATTTGTTTTTCGCTCAGTTGCATGGCTTGTTCCAAAGGGATAAGGGCTTTTTGTGCATACCAGGTTTGGCTCATTAAATTACAGCGTCTTTCTTCCTCTGTTAATTGTTGTTCCATAGCATGCGCTGATAAATTAATGCTAGCGTATTGGGCTCTGGCGTGTGGATGATCCCAACCAAATAAATGTCCTATCTCATGTGGAATAGTACGCGTGTTTCTGTTTTCAATAATATCCTGTAAACTTGCTTTATTTAATTTGATGCGTAAACCTTTAAAATCAGCTTCAGCTGGGTTAGTACCGGCAATCGTATCCACAATTTGAAACAATACTTTTTTGTAAAGAACATTGATTGGTTTTTGACAAAACATTAATGTTAATAGAAAAATCTAAATTGTATTTCCCAACAGAAGCATGGTATACATTTAGCAGTTGTTGTTCAATGCTTTTTTTAACTGTATGTAAATTAAATTTTTTCGAACTGGTATTGATGATGTCGGCAGCAATACGAATTGAAACAGAATTTTGATTATTAACTACCGAGATCATTTATTTTCTCCAAGTATCCTCAACGCAATATCAATGCTATAGCCCACATCAATAGGGCAATGAGATGGTCCCGGCACTCGTTTTTTTCGCGCCAAGCGACTAATGATAATATTTTTTTCAGGAATGCAAATCACATATTGCATTAATATTCCTCGGGCATAAAATATTTTCAATCCTCTATATTCTGTTAAATACCAGGCATAACCATACGTATGATTTTTGCTACCATCCATTTCTTTACAATCAAACGGCACAATAGAATTGGCAACATAAGCACTATCAATTAATTGCTTTCCTTCCCAATTACCGTGATGCAAATACAACTTACCAATGCGAGCAAAATCTTTTGCATTGCTATTGATACAACAAAACCCTTTTTCTTGACCGTCTTTTTTATCCAAACTCCAATAAGCATCATGTTCGCAACCCATCGGCGACCATAAACGTTCGCTCAAATAAACCGATAAAGGCTTGCCAACTGCTCTGGCAATACAATATCCCAACAAAGCGCTATTCCCACTTAAGTAATGATATCTGGTTCCCGGTTCAGATTCTTTCTTTTTATAGTTGATACAAGCTTTGTAAAGGTCACTACCATAATATCCTTCTGCCGGAAAAGCAAAGGGACTGCCATAACTTTCATCAAAGGCTATTCCTGAAGTCATAGTTACCAAATTCCTGAACGTAATTTTTGAGCGCCAATCGTTTTTAAATTCAGGGATATAATCATAAACCGGCTCATCAAGATCTTTAATATAACCATCTTTTAAAGCACAACCCAATAACGCGCTCACATAAGATTTACTCATGCTAAATGAATTGGTATGAGATGTGTCGCTAAAACCATCCCAATACTGTTCATGATAAATACTATCGTTTTTGATCACAACTAACGCATGTGTTTCTACTTCTTTTAATTGTTGTTCTTCTACGCTTGTTAATTTAGATGTATTATATTTTCTTGATAGCAGCCATTGAGACGGAGTCCTTGCTTCAATTTTTCGATTCTCGAAAATTTGATATTCAGTAGCGCTTGGCATAGTTCTGCCTTTAAAGTAGGTGTTGTAAACGGCTTTATATAAATACCATCTACCTGAAAACAAAACAAAAAGATTAGCTAAAATGAAAATGACTAAAACGCTCTTCAAAAATATATTTAGTGCTTTTTTCATAACATTAAGTTACAAAATATTACACTCAAATAACGTGCTAAAGTGTTTTTTTAATTTAGATTTTATTTCCCTCATATCCACTTCTTGTCCCAATTCTTTATTTAAACTGGTAACCGCTTTATCTTGTATACCACACGGAACAATATTTGAGAAATAATCTAAATTGGCATTTACATTAAACCCCCAACCATGCATGGTAACCCAACGGCTACAACGAACGCCCATAGCGCAAATTTTACGAGCTTTAAATATATTATCCTCATCTAACCAAACGCCTGTTTCGCCTTTGCTCCTGCCCGCTTTAACACCGTATTCATCTAAGGTTAAAATGATGGTTTCTTCCAGTAACCTTAAATATTTGTGTATGTCTGTAAAAAAATGATCAAGATCTAAAATAGGATAACCCACTAACTGACCCGGACCATGATAAGTAATATCACCACCGCGATTGATCTTATAATAAGTGGCGTGTTTTTCCTCAAGCTCTGTATCATTAATTAAAAGGTGAGAAACATCTCCGCTTTTTCCTAATGTATAAACATGAGGATGTTCTACAAACAATAAATGATTTTTAGTTTGAATTTGTGATTCAGGTTCTAAATTACGATTAGCGGTTTTTTGCGTAATGGTTTCATTGAATAAAGTTTCCTGATAATCCCAACAGGCTTTGTAGTCCATTAGTCCAAGATCCTGAAACAATACCGTTTTGTTCACTTTAAAATTTAGCTAGCTCGTTTTTCAACTTAGTGATTACATCTACCTCAACAGCATCAATTTGTTTAAGGTCTGCGATGTAACAAGAGATCCAATCACCAATATTAATTAAGTAAAAGAACTGTTCTAACTTAGAATCTCCTTTAGCAATAATATCAGTAACAGATGCGCTATATTTCGCGAAAATAGATTTGCAAATTTCGTAACGTTTCACTGTTCTTTGATAATCGAAAGAGGTAAGGAAAGTAACCACCGCCAGATTATCGTTCTTTTCTGTCCAGCCCACTAATTCATTATGATTCATTTCAGGCAAAGTATGATGCCAGCATAACATTTTACTGTTTTCGTTAATTTGTTGACGAAAACGAACTACAGTGCCTTCGCAAGAACCTAATGAATATATAACAGGTATTTTGCCAAACAGTGTTTTTGCAACAATTGCTGCTTCTATTTTAATAGTTGTTTTTTCTTTGTCTAATAACTCAATAGACTCTTTTACTTGTTGTAACAGATCTGTTTTTACAAAACCATTGAACTGAACAATTTTTAATAATTGCACCAAAGAGTAACCAATACAAGAACGAGGAGGATTCCCTCCGGGAATAACGATCGTATCATAACCATTCTCTTTAGCTAACTCATGGATTTTACCGCCGCTGGTTACGCAAACTATTTGCGCTTTTTTAGTAATGGCTTGTTGCATCGCAGAAATCGTTTCTTCTGTGTTGCCACTATACGATGAAATGATCACCAATGAATTGGCGCTCACAAAATCCGGTAAAAAATAATCTTTATTGATGGTCAAAGGAACCGGACATTCTCCCTGAATTAATTCAGATAAAATAGTTCCCCCAATACCTGAGCCGCCAAGTCCTGTAACAATGATGTTTTGAATATTATGTTTTTTGGTTAAAACAGCTGAATGAGCTATGTTTAACGCCTCTTGTAATTGTTTGGTAAATCCTTCTACTAAAGTCTTCATATATATTTTGAGATAGAGTAAAAATAAGGAAAATATTGAAAAATAAGAAGTTAAAGATTAAAGTAAAGAATAAATAATTGTTATGATTTAATCACTCCTCATAGGCTTTCACAGCTTCGATCCATTCCTTGGGAACTTCTACCGTTTGCTTTGTTTCATAATCCATGCAAATCAGTGTTACTTTAGTGATGGCTGTAATTTGCGGTCCGTTCGCACTTTCAACAACTAAAAAGCTGTCCATATCAAAACTTTTACTGCCGAAACGAGACACTTTTGAATAACAATACAGATCATCTTCCAGTAAAATTGGTTGTTTATATACAATCTCGCACTTACCTAAGATCATTCCGGTTTTTATCCAATCCATTTTAGTACGAACCACATCTTTAAAATACTCTACCCTACCTAATTCAATATAGGTTAAATGATTGGCATTATTCACATGGCCTAACTTATCAATATCCTTGAAACGGATCTGAATTTTAAGTTTGTGTTTGTATGATTGTAATAATTGATTGTTATCCATGATTAAGCTTCACGGTTTAATAAATGCAAGGCAAAACTTTTTAATTGTTCTTTTTTAGAGCTATTTGCTTTGATCTCCGCTAAATGTTTCAAGGCAATTTCCGTATGCGAATTAGCTTCATGAGTCGCAATTGTTTTCACATCCAACTCATTATAAATTGCCGTAACTAATTGTACTTTATCCGTATTTGGAATTGCTTTGTTATTCAATAATTGCTGTAATGTTTGAGCCTGTGTGTTATTAGCTAATTCAAAGGCTTTTAACAACAAAAATGTTTTTTTATTGGAAATGATGTCGCCACCAACTTGCTTACCAAATTTTTCATCGTCAGCGTAAACATCCAACACATCATCTAAAATTTGAAATGCAATACCAACATGTTTCCCAAATTCATACAAATGCTTTTGATTTTCGGTAGTGGCATTTGCGCAAATAGCGCCCATTTGTAAACTACAACCCAATAATACCGCAGTTTTAAAAGTAATCATATGAATATAATCTTCTACCCTCACCTTATCCTGAGTTTCAAAGTTCATATCAAACTGTTGGCCTTCGCAAACCTCAATTCCGGTTTTAGAAAATAATTTTAATAAAGCCGGAATATGTATTTCATTAGATTGAGTTAACACTTCAAAGCCCTTCACCATCATACCATCACCACTTAAAATAGCAATGTTTTGATTCCATTTTTCGTGAACCGTTGTATTGCCTCTTCGTAAAGGTGCATTATCTAAAATATCATCATGGATCAAAGAAAAATTATGAAACAATTCAACTGCCAAGGCAGCAGGGATTGCTTCTTTAGCATCTACATCAAACAGATCACAACCAACCAATGTTAATAGTGGCCTTACACGTTTACCACCTAATCCTAAAATATAAGCCATTGGCCCATACATTTCATTAGGCACAGCATTATTTAACGAAACCTGTTGTTCATCAATCGCTGTATTTAATAATTGAAATAAAGAAGAGTATGCTTGCACGTTGTACTACTTAGCTTCCGCCATTTTTAATAAATAAGTTCCGTAACCACTTTTTGTTAATGGTGTGGCAATAGCAATTAATTGTTCTTTGGTGATAAAGCCCATTTTAAAAGCAATTTCCTCAATACATCCGATCTTTAAACCTTGACGCTCTTCAATTACCTGTACAAATTGCCCGGCTTGCATTAATGATGCAAAAGTTCCCGTATCCAACCAAGCGGTTCCTCTATCTAAAATAGATACTTTTAATTGTTTACGTTTTAAATATTCTTTGTTAACGTCAGTAATTTCATATTCTCCACGCGGAGAAGGCTTTAGGTTTTTAGCAATCTCTACGACTGAATTATCATAAAAATATAAACCCGGTACAGCATAATTTGATTTTGGTTTCTCCGGTTTTTCTTCAATTGACAATACATTATGATTATCATCAAAATCAACCACGCCGTATCGTTCAGGATCACTCACGTGATAAGCGAAAACAACGCCACCTTCCGGATTATTAATATTTTGCAACATACGCCCCAATCCAACACCATAAAAAATATTATCGCCCAATACCAAAGCTACTTTATCGTCACCAATAAATTTTTCACCGATCACAAAAGCCTGCGCTAAACCGTTAGGCACTTCCTGAACTGCATAAGTAAATTTACAACCCAATTGCTGACCCGTTCCCAATAAGCGTTCAAAATTTGGTAGATCCTGTGGAGTAGAGATAATTAATATTTCATTGATCCCAGCCATCATTAAAACAGATAATGGATAATAGATCATTGGTTTATCATAAATAGGCATCATTTGCTTACTCATGGCCAATGTTAATGGATGCAATCGTGTTCCTGAGCCTCCGGCTAATATAATTCCTTTCATATCACTTTTTAAGAGCTTTAAAAATAAGGTTTTATTTATAAAGAATCCGTGTTTTTAGGCTATTTTTTACTCCATTATTTGCCAAATGCTTAGTAAGTTTGCAGGCAAATTTTGTTCCCATGATTTCTCAAAATCCTAACAAATCTGTTATTTATTGGCTATTAACCGGATGTACCTTAGTATACGTTATGGTAGTAATAGGCTGTATCACCCGTTTAACACATTCAGGCTTATCTATTACCGATTGGAATTTTATGGGCAGTATCCCGCCTTTAAGTGAAACCGATTGGCAGGAACGTTTTGCCAAATATCAGGAGAGTCCGGAATTTGTGAAAGTGAATTTCACTATGCAATTAGCCGAATTTAAACACATCTTTTTTTGGGAATACATTCACCGTCTAATTGGTAGAACAATGATGTGGGTATTTGTAATTGGCTTAGCGATCTTATTGATCAAAAAGAAGATCAAAAAAGATATGTTACCTTCTTTGATTTTACTATTTTTTATGGGTGCCATGCAAGCGGTAATTGGTTGGTGGATGGTATACAGTGGCTTACAGGATAAACCTGCAGTGAGTCATTTTAGATTAGCCACCCATTTAATGAGTGCCTTTACGCTATTTGCTTTTACATTTTGGTTTGCTTTGAAATTAATTCATCCAAAAGAATCTATACAGCCTAACACGGGCACAAAATTGAAAGGCTTGGTATTAACCTTTTTCATCGTGCTTATCATTCAAATTATTTATGGTGCATTTACAGCAGGCTTTGTAGAAGGCGATGCTGCTAAAATTCGTCCCGGCCACATTTTTAATACCTGGCCAAAAATGGGCGAAGATTGGATAGCTGAACAAGTAACCATGAGAGAAAGTTTTTATTTGAACTTTTTTGAAAATGCCAGTGGGATACAATTTGTGCATAGAACCTTAGCTCTGGTAATAGTTGCACTCGTTTGTTTCATCTGGTACAGATCTAACAAATTACAATTAAGCAAGCCGCAATACTTAGGAGTAACGTTATTAATTTATGGAGTAACGCTTCAATTTATTTTAGGTGTACTAACTTTGTTATACCAAGTGCCTGTCGTATTGGGAGTTTTACATCAAACAGGAGCTTTCTTTTTGTTTGGGGTTTGCGTGTATTTATTGTACCATGTGTTTAAAAAACCAACTGAAACAAACTCTAGCGTATCCCAATAATTGTGTTTTTTCGTTTAGGTCTAAATAAGGCGTGAAATTTATATTCAATGCCTTCGCTTGGAGAAAGCGCAGGAGATTGAGCCAACTGTTTTTGTAGATTGATAAAAAAGAATCCTGAAAAACCGGTAATCTTATACGCTTGTTTAGCCGTACTGTTTTTATCCTGATATAAAATCACCCAATCCTGTTTTGGATTTGCTTTTAAATACGCTATATACGTTTTCATACTATCATCCAAACACACACTCACAAACGTAACTTTATCATTAAACTTCTTTTTTAGATCAACGATCTTTTGCATTTCCCTTAAACTGTTCTCACTTTTTGTAGTGAAGAAATTCAGGTAAATGTATTTTCCTTTATCACTTAATAAATTAGTTGGATTACCTGTTCTATCATTCGCAATAAAATCAGGCGCATCAGCTCCTGGCTGCAATTGATAGATCGTCTGTAATAAGTTTAAGGCGATTTTTTGATGCTCCGTAATTTTAGTGTCGCGATATAATTGCTCGATCACGCTTTGCACTTGCTTCTTATCAAAATCAGGACTATAATAAAAATCGATCAAGCCTTTCAGTAATAACAATTCACGCAACGTATCATTAGTTACATTTTTATCAGAGCTAAACTGATTTTTCAGATCCTGGTAATCAGCAAATGCATTGATGCTGTTATAAATGCTTCCGCCATTTTTAGTAGAGGCAAATGCCTTTAAATACCCTTTATAATAAGAGTTAAAGAAAAGCATGTACTCGTAATTAGAATATAAAATAGGTTTATGTTCTATGAATTGTTTATACAAAAAAGTTTTTCCGCGTGAAGTATTCGAAAAGAAATCAGCAAACGAATACTCTATATAGGTTTTGAAATAAGTGTTTTTAAGCGACTTGTAACGATCTCTGGAGGTTATTAAAAACGTATCCAGCATTGCGTTAATTTTAACCGGAGATAAATATTTATCGTTAGAGTTTAAAAATAAATTGTTGTATTGTGTATTAAAATCAATGATCAAGGCGTTCAACTCTGTGCTGTCTTTCCCAAATACACTAATATCTACATTCGATTCAGTTCCTTCCTGATTATTGGTTAAGGAATCTTTTGCCGGGAAAGAAATACCATATACGAAATTAGGCTGCACATATATTTTGCCGGTTAAATTTCCAATACTAATCAAAACAGGCTTCGTATTATTCGATTGTAATTTCAATTCAAAATAACCGTCCTTATCAACCGTATCAATACTTTCTTTGGTTTTTGTGTAAGTGATGTAATCTGAGTAATCGCTCAGTACTACTTCTTTACCAATATGTGAAGCATGAGCCCTCCCTTTGATAGTGATGTTTTGGGACACAACAGTATTCAAGCAAGCAGATCCAAAAAATAAAAAAAGTAAAAGCCTCATATGTCAGTATAATACCAAATTTAAAAATAGTTACAGGATTTACAGCACTCGCTTTACTAAGAAATGTTAATCGCCAATTTTCTTAAAAAAACTAAAATTAACATTGCCATACTTGCGTGTTTCCACGTAATGCGCTTTATCGGCTAAGCTGGTTCTTGGCCCATGTTCAATGATCAATAAGCCATCCTCATTTAATAATTCGTATTGGAAAACCAGTTCATGAATCTTTTCAATATTCTCCAATTCATACGGCGGGTCGGCAAATATCAGATCAAATTTTGAATGGCATTTCTCAAGGTATTTAAACACATCCGCTCTTTCGGTATAAATATTACTAAATTTAAAGGATTTGGCAGTATCTCTTACAAAATTCAAGCAAGGCGAATGTTTATCGATAGAATAGATTTTTTGCGCTCCACGTGAAGCAAATTCTAACGTGATGTTTCCTGTTCCACAAAACAGATCCAACACTGTTAATTCTTCAAAATCCAAACGATTATTTAAAATATTAAACAACCCTTCTTTGGCAAAATCTGTTGTTGGCCTAACGGGTAAATTTTTAGGTGTAATGATTTGTTTGCCCTTGTATGTGCCTCCTATTATTCGCAAAATAATCTATTAAGTAAAGAGTAATTAAAATGTTGCGGCATGCCCTGAACTTCAGTCCAATTCAGTGATTTATGTCCTTTAACCAACCGAATATTTTTAATATATTTTTTCAGAGAAATTAGTAAAGCAGAGTTACTATCAATATTTCCTGCAATGGATAAAGCCACAGATGATGGATTTAACTGATACTGCTCTAAAATAAACAACACATAATACAATACATCTTCTTGCGTTTTAATCGCAAATTGGTTTGCCAATATGAGTTTGTGATCTTGTTTTAAAATTACTTCAATGTAATTGGAATGTATAGATAATAATACATTTTCTTTAACAAACTCTTCTCCACTCAACATCAATTTTGATAAAACGGATAAAGAATGCTTCAATTGATGATTAGGAAACAATTGATCTAACGTTGATTTCAATTGTTCGTCAATAGCATACACTAATTTAATTTCAGCATTAATATCGTCTGTTAAGATTACTTTATTTTCAATACGCCCTACGTTAAATTCTAACATAGAACGTGAACTATCCACATCATAAAAAACAGTTGGACACATTGTAAATTGTTTATCAAAATAATTGATCAGCACATGAGTGTATTGTTTTTTAGAAAACTGAAAATGCTTGATAGCTCCAATTAGATGTTCGCTTAAGCTTTGTGAAATAGTGTTTTCAATAGGATAATAGATCACAAATAACGGCGTGTTTTGAGCTGCATTAAACTCACAAAACTGAATTCTAGAATCTGACAACTCAATGATCAAACTATCTACGTTATCAGATAATTTACCGAATGAATTTGTATTTAAATAGATATCCGCAGACATGGGTTTTACAAAACTAAACTAATAATGTGAGTAGAAAAAATTATTTGCTCTTGGGATTAAATACCTCATCAGGAAAAACTCCAACAGTTTTTATATTATAATACTCTTCCACCTGCTCTATTTTGCCATTGCTTTTAAAAGTCACTTTGGTTTCTACATAGCCCTTACAATGCTTTTTATAGACATCAAAGGTCATATCCATTGTGCGACTTTCGTCCCATTTTTCAATGATCCTCACAACTCTATTCATTTTTTTACTCACCCAAATTTGGTTTGATAAGGTATCGCCCGGCAAAGCTCCAATGACTTCTACTTCTTCTTTACGCCATTTTTGAGTAGACACAATTCTAGTACTATAGTGCTCTTTTTCTAAGCGAACAATAACCTCATTAAAATCTCTATAATACATCCCTCCTAACAGCAATAATAAAGTATTAGAGTTGTAATTGCTTTTCTTAAATTGAAAATTACGGTAATTGTAAGAGCTGTCATTTTTAAACACTACGAAATTTCCCTGAGCACTATCCCCAAAATTTATTCTGAATTTATCCGGAAACTCGATTGCTTCATGCCATTCAGATTGTCCAATAACACTATCATTTCTATAATGGGTGTTTTTTTGCGAAAAGGTGTAGGCTTTACAAGGACCTTGTTTGTATTTTTTATACAATCGATGCAATACATCTACTCCTGTTTTAGGGATAGCATTCCCAACATCAAAACGAACGCCAATTACCTGAGCATTTATTGCACAGGCACTTAAGAACAAAATGATCAATTGTAAAGTTTTCATCATATCAATAATTTAATTGTCTAAAAAACTCTCCACAGATAATAGCACAGGCATTTGCCGCATTTAATGACTCACTACCATTGTTTGTGGCTGCCGGTATGGTAATGGCATTGGTAATTTGTTTCTGCACCTCGGGAGTTATACCATTTGCTTCGTTTCCAATCACAATAATGCCTTTTTGTAATTGAGTCGTATAAATGTTTTTACCTTCTAATAAAGCGCCGTAAATGGGTAAATTTTTGGCTATCGATAATACATTATTAAAACTCTTATAAATCACATTTACCCTTAAAACTGCGCCCATACTAGCTTGCAATGTTTTGGGATTATATACTTCAGTGGTGTTTTCAGAACAAATAACTTGCTTAATGCCAAACCAATCAGCAATTCTGATCATAGTTCCCAGATTTCCGGGATCTCTGATATCATCCAAATACAAAGTTAAGCCTTGTTGCAACCAATCGCTGTTTAATTCATGGTCTTTGGTGGTTACTATAGCCAACACTTGATTTGGTGTGGTTTGCAGGCTGATTTTTTTCAGATCTTCCAGACTAATTTCGGTACAATTAACCGTTTTACTTTTTAGTAAATCGATATGATTGTCAATATAATCTTGAGTGGCAAACAGATCTTTGATAGTATAAGACCCATCCAGAATGAACTCAGTCACTAGCTTAATACCTTCGATGATAAAAAGCTTTTCCTGTTCCCTGTTTTTTTTGGAATGTAGGGATTGAATATATTTAATCTGGTTTTTACTAATCATATTTTAAAGCTAAATTAGTAGGCTATAAATGTAATTAAACCATTTGAGCTTTAAGCTTAATATTAGAAGTATTTTAACCTATTTACACTTTTTTCATATAAAGTGTTTGGGCATTGTATTGCCCCTATTCTTAGTCACTTCTTGCAATGTCAATAAGCATTTAAAAGAGAACGAATATCTAGTAGAAAAAAACACCATTAAAGACAATGGCACTAACGTTGACAATTCAGAACTGGAAGCATTTATTCGTCAGAAACCAAATCGTAAAATCTTAAAACTGGTACGTTTCAATTTATGGTTATACAACCAGGTCGATCAGGAGAAAATGCTTAGAAAAAAAGAAAAGAGAAATTTAAAGTACGATCGCATCAATGAAAAAAGATTAGCCAAGCGTGCTATCAAAAATGAAAAACTTATTACTAAAGGCAAACCAACCAAACAAGCTAAACTCAAAAACAAAGAAAAATCAACCTTTAGAGAAAGTTTATTAGAGGCCGGCGAACCTCCGGTGATTTTAGATACCATCCTAAGTCGCATTACTGTAAATCAAATGCAGCGTTTCATTGCCACCCGTGGTTATTTTAATTCAACAGTAAGAGATAGCATTGTAGTTGACAAAAAAAACAAACGTGCCAAGACATATTATTTTGTTTCTAAATCAAACCCTTATTATGTTAGAAGTATTGGTTATAAAATAGAAGATCCTTTAATTGAATACTTTATATATAACGATACAATCACATCTTTAGTTAAACACAACAGCATTTATAACGAAGATATTTTACAAAAAGAAAGAGAACGCATTTCCAATAACCAACTCAACAATGGATACTTTTACTTTGCTCCTGAATATGTTTATTTTCTGGTAGACACCAACCTTGCCGGTGAAAATGTTAATCTCACTATTGGTATTAAAAAATACTCAGAATCATATAGCGAAAGTAACGATTCGTTGGTTTACAAAGCCCATCCTCGTTTTTATATTGAAAATGTATATGTTATCACAGAAAACATTCAAGACTTTAGAGGAAAAGGAAACGATATTTACATGAAAGATACCGTGTACTATAATAATTTAAAACTATTATACAATAAACCCCTTGCTTTACATAAAAAAGACCTGGCCCGAAACATTTCTGTCGGACCGGGACAATTATATCAACAAGATATTGCCGAAGCAACCTTTAAAGATCTTAGTGCTCTACGCGTATTCAAAAGTGTGTATTTGCAATACATCAAAAACCCATATTTTACAGATAGATTAGATTGTTATATTGTTTGCCAACCGTTGGTCAAACAATCAATAACTATTGAACAAGAAGGCACCAATACTTCCGGTAACTTGGGAATAGCGGGAAGCATTGTGTTTCAAAACAAAAACACCTTTAAGGGTGCCGAGTTATTAGAACTAAAATTAAAAGGCTCAGTAACATCTCAAAAACCTGTTCAATCATCCGAATCTTCGTCTAATATTAACTCTGTTCAAAGCACTTTTAATACCATACAATTTGGTCCGGAATTGAATCTATATTTCCCTAAAGCCTTATTTCCTTTTACATTATTTTATTATAAAAAAGACGTGAACGAAAAACGTTATTTCTCACAACCAAAAACCATTTTAAATCTTTCATTAAATTATCAATCCAATCAACAATACTTTCGTAATATTTCCAATATCTCTTATGGTTTTAAATTCAGTAATTACAAAGGTTTATTTACTTATGATGTTATTCCTTTAGAGGCTTATGTTGTAAAAGCAAAATTGTTCGGTTCATTTAAAGAAGACCTCATTGCCTTGAATGATTATTTTTTATTAAATTCTTTTCAGGACCATTTAACCACTCTCTCTAAGATAGCGGCTACCTATAATAATCAACCACTAGGAAAACGCAACCTAATGTATTTAAAGATGAGCGTTAGTTCATCAGGTAATATTTTAAGAGGTTTTTTCAATGCTACCAGTGACGCCAAAGACAGCTTAGGCCGCTATCAAATTTTAAATATTCCTTTTTCTCAATTTGTAAAACTGGATGTTGATTATCGTTTTTATTTTAAAGTAAGAAAATTAAACAAACTTGTTTTACGTTTTGCCGGTGGTATTGGCAAAGCTTTGGATAATTTATCCGTATTACCATATGAGCAAAGTTTTTTCAGCGGTGGGCCCAACGGCATCAGAGCCTGGAGAGCTCGAACTCTAGGACCAGGAAGCTACGAAGCATCCGAGTCTAACGCACGTTATGATAAGATCGGTGACATACAATTAGAAAGTAATATCGAATACCGTTTTAATATTATCAAATCCATTTATGGAGCTTGGTTTGCGGATGCCGGGAATATATGGTTACTTCACGGAGATCCAAGCAAGCCTAACGGAAAATTCGAAACAAATAGATTTTATAAAGAATTTGCCTTAGGCAGTGGCTTTGGTATACGTTATGATTTTAGTTTCTTCGTATTAAGACTAGATATGGCAGTTAAAATTCACGATCCACAATACAAAGAAGGCAACCGCTGGACCTTTGACAAACAACCCATCCGGAAAATGAGTATTTTGAATTTTGGTATTGGTTATCCTTTCTAATTATTTATGATACAGTTTAGGACTGTGCTTTCATCTCCGGCAGTCTTTTTTTCTTATCTTTACGGCCTTATTACTTAAAAATGAGCTTTTTAGAAGAATTACATAAACGCAAAACATTTGCCATCATTGCCCATCCCGATGCAGGTAAAACCACACTTACCGAAAAATTATTATTATTTGGGGGGGCTATTCAAACGGCTGGTGCCGTAAAATCAAACAAAATCAAAAAGTCAACGACTTCCGATTTCATGGAAATTGAGAAACAACGTGGTATCTCGGTTTCTACTTCCGTGATGGCTTTTGACTACCGTGATTTTAAAGTGAATATTTTAGATACACCTGGTCACGAGGATTTTGCTGAAGACACTTACCGTACTTTATCTGCTGTAGATAGTGTAATCATGGTAATTGACTGTGTGAAAGGTGTAGAACCACAAACACGTAAATTATTGGAGGTGTGTCGTATGCGTAATACTCCGGTAATTGTATTTGTGAATAAAATGGATCGCGAGGGACAAAATCCTTTTGACCTTTTAGATGAAATTGAAAAAGAATTAAAAATAAAAGTCCGTCCTTTGACCTGGCCTATTGGTATTGGTAAATCATTTAAAGGTGTTTACAATTTATACGAAAAAAAATTATCGCTTTTTCAAGGCGATAGTAAAACTACCGTTGAAGAAAATATTGTGTTAAATGATTTAAACAATGGTGAGATAGAAAAATACATTAGCCAAGATTTTTCTGATCAATTACGACACGATGTTGAATTATTAGATGGCGTATACGATGATTTTGATAAACAAAAATATTTAAAAGCAGAATTAAGTCCTGTGTTTTTTGGCAGTGCCGTAAACAATTTTGGTATCAAAGAATTATTGGATTGTTTTGTGGAGATTGCACCAACACCACAAGGAAGAGATACAGATACTGCCGGCCACATTGAACCAGAAGCATCAAAATTCAGTGGATTCATTTTTAAAATCCATGCCAATTTAGACCCTAAACACCGAGATCGTATTGCCTTTTTACGTATCGTGTCCGGTAAATTTGAACGTAATAAATATTACTACAATGTGCGTGAAAAAAAAGACATGCGCTTTAGTAATCCAACTGCCTTTATGGCTCAGCAAAAATCCGTGATTGATGAATCTTACCCTGGTGATGTAATTGGTTTATACGATGCCGGAAATTTTAAAATTGGCGATACCTTAACTGAAGGTGTAAAATTTAATTTTAAAGGCATTCCAAGTTTTTCTCCGGAATTATTTAAATACGTTACGAACCTCGATCCAATGAAAACTAAGCAATTACAAAAGGGCTTAGAACAATTAACAGACGAAGGGGTAGCACAATTATTCACTAAAAAAACAGATGGACGTAAAGTAGTTGGTACTGTGGGAGCTTTACAGTTTGAAGTAATTCAACACCGTTTAAAATCAGAGTACAATGCCTCTTGTGGTTACGATTCCATTAACTTATACAAAGCCTTGTGGATCGAATGCAATGACAAGAAAAAACTGGATGAATTTTTAATTGATAAAGCCAATCACATTGCTTATGATAAAGAAGACCGTTTGGTGTTCTTAGCAGAGTCGGCTTGGTTGTTAGAAATGGCACAAACTAAATTCCCTGAAATTAAGTTTCATTTAAAAAGTGAGTTTTAATTTTTATAAATAATACAATGGCAAACATTTTTGAATTCAACGGCTACAAACCTGTAATTGACAAATCGTCTTTCATTCATCCAAACGCTACCGTAACCGGTAATGTGATCATTGGTAAAAATGTATATGTTGGCCCGGGTGCTGCCATTCGTGGCGATTGGGGACAGATCATCATTGAAGATGGTTGTAACGTTCAGGAAAATTGTACCATTCATATGTTTCCGGGCACAACTGTTTTATTAAAAGAAGCTGCTCACATTGGTCATGGCGCTATTATACACGGTGGCACGATTGGTAAAAATGTTTTAGTTGGAATGAATGCCGTAGTGATGGATAATTGTGTGATCGGTGATAATTGCATTGTTGGTGCTTTATGTTTTGTACCGGCTGATACTATTATTGAAGATAGAAAAGTAGTAGTTGGTAATCCTGCTAAAGTGGTGAAGGATGTGAGTGATGAAATGATCGCTTGGAAAACAAAGGGCACTGAACTATATCAACAATTACCGGCAGATTGTTACGCAACATTAAAGCCATGTGAACCTCTCAGAAGAGTTCCTGCATACAGACCTATTCAGCAGGATATTTACAAAACCTGGAATGAACAGAAAGAGAAAAAAACGAAGAAGTAATAAGTGATCTTTTTTTATTTTTCTTTTGCTTGAACAAAAGAAACAAAATTCAAGGCGAAAGACCAACTCCAATTCTTT
>Ga0066415_1000041_pt1 | contig 20880 bp, 12 predicted proteins | sample LakWasMet21_HOW5_2_FD_59542 | JGI IMG/M metagenome (GOLD analysis project Ga0066415, IMG submission 59542) | Freshwater sediment methanotrophic microbial communities from Lake Washington under simulated oxygen tension - Sediment Metagenome 21_HOW5 | ecosystem: Environmental > Aquatic >... | reverse complement strand
TTTTACTGCAAAAGCAATAAATACGTAGCCTAAAGCTACTAAAGCTAAACCAATAGCCATTTTTTTAGGAGAAGATGGTTCTAATTTTCTGAAATATAAAAAGCCCCATAACAATGAAAACAATGGAGCTAAACAAATTACTGCTAAAGGATTTACAGATTGGAAATAAGATGCCGGCATTTCCCATCCAAAAATTGTTCTTTCTGTTTGTCTATCTGCAAATAAGGTTAATGATGCTCCTGCCTGTTCAAAAGCTCCCCAGAAGAAAATAACGAAAAAGGCTAAAATGAAGATCACGATAATTCTATTACGTTCAACCTTTGTTAAGCTTTTATCGGTTAAAATAATAATTGGCATTAAGATCATGGCTCCGTAAATAAAATAACCAATAATGTCTACATCAGATCTGAACATCTGTTTGAAGTTTAACATGAAAAAGATGATGGCAATAGAGCCAATAACAACCAATATGTTTTTCATATCTAATTTCTTTACAGGTAATCCAATTTCTTTTCCTTCTTCAGATATTAAATATTTTTTCTGGTATATAATAAATGTAGCTAATCCGATAAGCATGCCTACACCAGCAGCTAAAAAGCCCCATTTAAAATCCATTGAACCGCATACTAATGGAGAGAAGAAGGCTCCTAAATTAATTCCCATATAAAATATAGTAAAAGCACTATCTATTCTTCTGTCATTTTTTGGATATAATTGTCCAACCATGGTAGAAATGTTTGGTTTAAAGAAACCATTACCGATAATAATGGCAGTTAATGCTGCCCACATGATAGAAACTCCACCACTTGCACCAACATTGGCACTCAAAAACATTAAAAATTGGCCTAAAGCCATTAATGCACCACCAATGATGATACTTCTACGGTTTCCTAAAAACTTATCACATAAGTAACCACCTAATAAGGGCGTTAGGTATACCAAGCCTGTATAACTGCCATAGATCTCTGAAGCGTCTTTGTCTTGCATTAATAACACTTTAGTCATAAATAGAATGAAAATGGCACGCATTCCATAATAACTAAAACGTTCCCACATTTCAGTAAAAAATAAAAAATATAGTCCTTTTGGATGACCTTTAGGTGTAGTAGCTTGTTCCATATTAGTTTTAGTGTTTTTTAATGAGTTGGCTAAAATACCATTTTTTTAATGATTTCTTAATCTACTTCTCAATTTTATGAGATATATGGGCAAAAAAAAACCAGACACTAACGTCTGGTTAAAATTTTAAATGGTACTATATAACTACGAAAGTTTTACGTTTACTGCATTTAATCCTTTTTTACCTTCTTGGATCTCGAAAGTAACGTTGTCATTTTCTCTGATTTTGTCTACTAAACCAGTTACGTGTACAAAGTACTCTTTTCCTGATTCGTCCTCTTTAATAAAACCAAAACCCTTAGTTTCATTAAAAAATTTTACTGTTCCTGTGCTCATTTTATTATTTTAAAAATTTGTAGACACAAATCTAACAAATAAATTGAAACGCAAACAAATTTTCAATAAATTATTTAGCCGGATTATAGTATTTCTTTGCCTCGGGCATAAAAGCCTTTAGGTTTGCAATACGGGTTTCATCGCTAGGGTGCGTACTTAATAATTCCGGTGGTTTTTGTCCGCTTCCTGCCTGAGCCATTCTTTCCCAAAAAGAAACGGCTACTTCGGGATTATAGCCACCCATTGCAGCAAATATTAAACCCATTTTATCGGCTTCAGTTTCGTGATTTCTGCTGAATTTTAATTGACCTAACTGAGATCCGATACCGAAAGATTGTTGGAATATAGCTTGTGTTAGTTGAGGTTTAGACTGCATCGCTGCACCCAAAGCTAATCCTCCCATTTGAATCAACATTGCGTCCGACATACGCTCGCTACCGTGACGAGCAATGGCGTGGGCAATTTCGTGGCCCATTACAACGGCTAAACTGGCTTCATCTTGAGTAATAGGTAATAAACCTGTGTAAACTACTACTTTGCCACCCGGCATACACCAGGCATTTACTGTATTTTCATCTACTACATTAAATGACCATTTAAAGCCATCTAATTGAGAGCTTAAACCTTTATCTGCATAATATTTTTCTACGGCACCTTGTATTTTAACACCTACTTTTTTTACTAAAATTACATTAGGGTTATTGTCGGGTAGAGGTTTATGTTCTGCTAAAAATTTATCGTATTCAGTATAACTCATTGCCATCATTTCCGATTCGGGAATGATATTTAATGAACGTCTTCCTGTTATGGCATTTTTTTGACAAGCAAAAAGCAGTGTGCCAAATAATAAGGAAGTTATGATGGTTTTTTTCATAAAAATAGATTAGTTAATTTCAGCATTTAAGCCTTTTTGTAAAAGGGTTTCGCAAATTGGTTTTAATTTGTTAAAGGTCCCTTTTTTAACAGCACATTTTCCGGTAAAATGTACAATGTGTGCGCATTGTTCGGCCTGAATGGAATCATGTTCGCAATATTGCATTAAACATTCAATTACCCACTCAAACGTATTGACATCATCATTAAATAAAATGATATTATTTAATTTTTCTTCCTGAGTTAAGATCTCTTCTTCTAATAACTCTTCGGTATCTGTATAATTATTATAAATCATAGTGCAAAGTTATGGCATTTTTTTTACTTACTCAAATACTCTGTAGCAGCTGCGCCATATAACTTTTTGCCATCTTTATACACAGTGATGTAAGCATCTGTAATGCCTATACTAATGGCTTCATCTCTTAATTTTTTGGCAAAAGACATAGCGTTAAAATTCCCAATGGTATAAATAAATAAACCATTAATGGTTACGTTTTTAACCGGCCATGTTTTAATAGAAGAAAATTTGGCAGCAACATCATTAGGTACCTGATTAACATAAGCCCCAATTTGTACTTTATAAGATATTCCTACATCATCAGTTTTTACACCGTTATCAGCAGTCGGAGTGGGGTCAGACGTTACGCCATTGGTAAACGGAGTAACAGTTGAGGTATTGTTTGTACTTGCTGCAACTGTATTTGTTGGAGTTATAGTATTGTTTGTTGATTGGTTATTAATTGCACCTGAAAAAATGATCGGATTTTCTGTTTCCATTTTTAAATTAGCATTGTCGGCTTGTAGTTTTTGGCCTTCAGCAAATGGTATACGTTTAGCATTGTAGTACGCCGACACGAAGGCGTCTTTCACTCCAAGATCAACTACTTTCCGTTTGTCTTCTAGTAATTTAGTGGATTGATTGTAAATACCGGCTGTGTAACGGTATAATCCGTTTGGTAATTTTTCGGTATAGATTGGTCTTAAATTAAATAATTGTGAGCGTGTAACTTGTTTAGAAAATACTCCAATTTGAACCGTATACAATAAACCATTCATTTGCTCTAACTCTTTGGTAATTTCTACCGGTTGTGAGCTTGCCGCATTTGTTGTATTATTTGTGTTGGTTACAAACGTATTTTTAGGAACATTTGCATTAGTAGTTAAGCCGGCACTTGTATTGTTTACCGAAACCAGATCGGCTGGTTGACCGGAGGCTTTTAATTTTTCGATAGCTTCTGCTAAGGTAATACGCTGACCATTAAAGTATACAACCACAAACGCATCGTTATAACCTAAATTTCTCAGATCATTTTTTACAGCATTGGCACTTTCATATTTATCAAAGTTACCAGCCATGTATCTGAGATAACCATTAGGAGTTGTTTGCGCGATAACCGGATTTAATCCTTTAAATGTGTTGTTGGGTAAAGGTGTTTTAAATGCTCCAATTTGAACTTTAAATACTAAACCGTCGGGTATTTTTTCGTCAATTGGAATTGGCTTGGTAGCTGAGTAGGCATTCGTGTTTTTTACTTCCAGTCCTTCTACTTTTAATTTTACAGTATTATTTACTGTGTTATTATTAGCATTGTTGTTGTTATTGTTGTTTGCAGCATTGTTGTTAGCGGTGTTATTATTTGTGTTATTTGTAGCTACATTGTTATTATTGTTTGCATTATTTTCTGCTACATTATTAGCATTATTGTTGTTTGTGTTATTGTCTACAACAGCATCCGGATTAGATATTTGATTTAATAAATTAATGGACTCCTGACCTTTTTCATTGGCCTCAATCAATAAATTTTTCTTAGTAGTTAAATCATTAGTTTGGTTTGCCTGAGTGGTTAATTCCTGACTTTTTTTATAAGCTGATTGCGCTTGTGTTTTAAGCTGAGTTTGGTTTTCGGTCAAACTAACCGGTAAGTTTAAGAATCGGGTTTTATACTCTTTTTCGTTAGCTTGAGTTAACAACGTTAAGCCATCAATGTGTTGTTGATTGTTGTTATTTAGTTTGCTTTTTGTTTCGTTTAATTGATTTGCCGTCGTCGTATTATCGCCAGTTAAGTTAACTTGCTTTGGTGTATAGTTAGAGAAATATTTTTTATAGGTATCTAACAGATTTTGTTGTTTAGCAATAACCCATGCTTCTTTTTCTTCGGCATTATTATAGCCACCAAGTTTAGCGGCATCGCTTGGATAAGAGTTTGCCTCTTTTCTTAAATTATCTGCTTGTTTAATGCCGGTAGAAATTTCGTTGATCAATGATTCTACATTATTTAATTCGGAAATATTTTTGCCTTGAGCCATTTTTGCTAAGTCGGCTAAGCTTTCATTATTAGCTAGGTATGTGGCGTTGTTTAACGCTTGAAGTTTAGAAGCTGCATCTATTTTTTTTGCTGTAGCTTGTTGCTCCAGTGTTTTTGCCTGGTTTATTAAGTTATCTTTTTCGGTTCCTGTTTTTGTTGCTGCTACTTTTTTCAAATTATAGGCATCCGTATTTAATTTTTCCGCATCATTAATTAAAGATGAAATAACATCTTGATTGATGGAACTATTATTTGATTTTGCCGCCAGATCAGAAATCTGATCTAATTGTGTGGAAATAGAATTGTCTTCTTTTAAAGCGTTATTGATTTTTTCTTTAGCTTGATCTTTTAATGAAATTGCTTCGGAATTTGTATATGTATTGAAACTAGTGAGGTCATTTTCTTTCGAATTATTTAAATCAGCTTTCAGTTTCTTAGCGTCATCTCCTATGTTGTTATTTGTTGCAGCATTAGCGTTTGGGTTAACCGTATTTGTTTCAACAGCAGTAACAGTATTATTGTCAATCACATTTGCATTATTTTCGACAGCAATATTGTTTTCATTTGAAGTTACAGTATTACTCGTAATTGCTGTAGTGTTAGTATTTGCTGCATTTGCATTGTTATTTGTTTTGTTAGCATTGCCATTGTTTGCAGTTGTTGTATCGGTAGTTACGGCATTATTTTCATTGCCATTATTATTTATATTATTGTTGTTAATTACAACAGCCGAATTTAATATAACATTAGCTTCGTTTAGTTTTTGTAGTGCTTCAGTTTCTTTTTCGTTAGCTTTCAATAATAGGTTCGTTTTTTCTGAGATTGTTTTTGCAACTAACGATTGACCTATAAGTGATTGAGCTTCTTTATTCAAATTATCTGAACTTAATTTCAAGTCTAGTGCTTTTTTGTTATCAGCATTTTTAAGAGCTGGATTATTTGATAATTTATCTGATTGAAGTTTTACTTCATTTTGGTTGGCCTTACTCAAAGCTAAGTAGGCATCAAATTGAGATTGAGTGGTTTTGTTAATTTGTTCATTGAGTTTTGCAATATTATCCCCTGGATTTGTATCAGACTCAATTGTTTTTAATTTATAAGCCGGATTAACTTTTGATAAAATATCTAAAGCTTTTTGTTGTTTGAATAGGGCTTCATTCTCTTTTTCTTCAGCGTTGTTGTAGCCACCAAGTTTGGCTGCATCTGATGGATAGTTATTTGCTTCCTCTTTAATTTTTTGTGCTTGTTTCAAATTAATTACTGCCTCATCAATTAACATATTAGCCTGTGAAATCTCATTACTGGTTTTGGAACCGGTTAGTTTTTGTAATTCAAGCAGGTTACTGGCATTGTTGTCAAACGCTATTTTATTTTGTGTTTGTTGTATAGTTGATGCTTCCAGTTTTTTTGTGACTGCTAATTTTTCATTTTCAACAGCTTGTTTTATTATTGCATCTTTTTCAGGCCCTGTTTTTGTAATGGCTTCTTTTCTTAACTGAAAAGCTTTTGTGTTTAGTTCATCCGCTTCATTTAACAGATTAGTTGGATTTGAAGAAGTAGTTGAATTTATATTATTTTCTATTTGTGATATCAGATTGTTTAATGTGGTTTCATTTTGTTTTAATACATCAAATTTCTGAGAGACATCTTGTTTGAGCGTTAATGAGGAGGTTTCTTTATAATCTGTATTTATAAAGTTTGTATTAGCTGTATTTGAACTAGAATTTAAATTATTTTTTAAACTGGTTATTTCAGTGAGTAATTCGTTATTGTTAGATATAGCGGTATTAATAGGTTTTATCTCAGTATTAGTGTCGTTTGTTTTATTTGAAGTAATGTTTGAATTATTATTGATAGGATCGTTATCGGAGTTTTCATTATTATTTGCAGCATTGTTACTGATTGTATTTGTTGCTACAGCATCAAATCCTTTAATTTTTGCTGTATTAGACACAATTTCTTGATCGTTTTTTGTTTTTTGTTTCTCTATATTTTTTATTTCTTCTGTTAATTTTGATTTAACGGTAACGTCTTTTGTGTTAATTAATTCGTTTTTAGTTTTAGTTAATAAAGTATTTAGATCGTTATTATAATTAGTTAATATTTCATTTTGCTCATCTAAATTATCTTTTGTTTCTGTATTGTTTTTTATTGAATTTAATTTAGTTGAGTAATCTGAACTAACAGTATTATAGGTTAAAGTGCTTGTATTGTTATTGTTTGATGCTATTTCGTTATTATTGTTGTTAGTTATAGCAACATTTGTGTCAGTTGTTTCATTAAGTATTTTTGTTGCAATTTGTAACTCCTGATTGAGTCCATCAACTTCATTTTTTAGATTTTCGGCTTTTTGATCATTAGTGGTGAGCTCTTTGTTTTTAATTTCTATATCATTATTCAATTCTCTGATTTGTGCTGAAATGTTTTCTTTTAAAGTTTTATCATTTTCATTAGCCAGATCATTTTCTAAAGTATTAGACTCATTTTTCAGAATATCAATTTCATTGGTGATTTCATCACTTTTTTTCTCGGTTTTAGTTAATTCTGTTTGTTTAAGAATAGATTCAGCTTTAATAGAATTATATAATTCATCCGATTGATTTGGTTGATTATTTAGAGCGTCTAATTCTTTTTGTATTTGTTCAAGTTTAGTTAAGGCTTCTTTATTGTTTTTATTTTTTGTAATAGCATCTAATTCTTTGATGTATTGATTTGTTAGATCAGCTTCTTTTTGTTTTTGTAACGCATCCATTTCTAATTTCTTAGCTAAATTTGTTGCTGTGTTTGCAACATTGGAGGCGATCTTGGCATCTTCCTTTAATTCGTTAGCCTTACTTAATTCTTCATTCTTTTTATTAATGTCCGTTATGGAATTAGCATTTGTAATGGCAATATCGGCTTCTTTTTGTTTAGTGTTTGCTTCTTCGGTTTTTTGTGTAGCTAATCCAAATGCATCAGATGCTTCTTGTTTTAGTTTGGTGGCTTCTTCTTCTGCTTCTTTGGCGTCCATTTTTGCTATCGAAAGAAGTTGTTCATTAGTTACATTTTTATTAGTGTTGTTTTTGGGATTTGTAGTTTCGTTAACAATGCTTGGACTATTAGTATTTACAGCATTTAAATTATTGGCATTCTCATTATTCTGATTGTTCTTTAATGCAGCATCCTTTAAATTGTTGTTATAAGGATCCATCTCATTAATTTCTAACTTAGCTTTTTTCTCGATCAGGTCGATCATCATGGCATAATTATCATCAGATGGTTTTCCATCAAAATAATTAATAATTCTTAATACTTTATTATCATAAGATATTACTTGCTTATAAGGTTTTAATGAATACGCAATTGGCATTTGAACGGCATCTGATTGTGTTGGCAAACCAGGTGTTTCTACCGTAAATAAAAATTTACCACCATTTGGTAATTCCATATAATAATCACCATTTTCTTTAGCCTGGTACGTACCAACGATTTCGCCGTTGTCCATATTCTTTACCGTAATTTTAGATTTCAAACTTTGAGTTGATTCTTCTTTTACTACAGTTCCTTTTAACACCGCAAAATTCATTGGGCGGCGTTCGGTATTAATTTTTAATACATCGATCTTACCATAAGGACTGTATCTGCCGGTACTAAAAAAAGCTGTTTTTTCCAGAGAGTCGGTTACGAATAAAATATCGTCATCAGGTGAATTTATTGGAAATTCAAGGTTTACAGGTTTGCTCCAGGTTTGGGTTTCTGTATTAAAAGTTGTTTTAAAAACATCATAGCCACCCATACTGTTATGTCCTTTTGAACTGAAATACAAGGTTGTTCCATTGGGGTGTAAAAAAGGATAATCTTCATCATACTCGGTGTTTATACCTCCCGGCATAGCTTGAGGTTTGCCCCAGGAACCATTAGGTAAACGGTTTACAAAATAAATATCTCTTCCTTTGTCACCACTTTCGCCGTAACTCGAATAGTAAACTCTTTCACCATTTCGTGGTAAATAGATAACGGATTTCTCTTTTTTCTTTTTGTCAATACTACTTTTAAAATCATCAGGTTTTACCAATAGTTTTCCACCAATATCTTTCAGTTCGTAGCTTCTAAAATAATCTGCTTCGTTTAATTGTTTTTTACTTAATACAACTAAGTCTGATAGATTAGATAATAAACGTTTACCATTTTTGCACGCTTCCATTTCCTTGTCAACCTGTAGTCTTTTGTTTGAGGAAGCGCTGGCGGATAGTTTATATTCGTTATAAAGTTTTAGGGCTTCGTCAAATCTATAGTTGATATGATAGGTTTTAGCTAAATAAAACTTGGCATCTTTTGGCGCGTCTTTCGCATTTGAGGTTGCAAGTTGTAGATAAGAATAAGGTTTCTTTTTATCGGGTTCAGTATAAAGCATACAAACACCTAATCGGTAATTATATTCCGGATCTTTTGGGTACAGAGAAACTAATTGAGCATATAATTTATAGGCATCATTATAATTTTCTTCTTCAAAGTGTTTTTCAGCTTGTTTTTTGAGATCAGCTTCATTTTTTACTTGAGAATAAGCCGCCGAACCACTAAAAATGGCCAAGAACAGAAACACCATTGCCAAACGCATGGTACTAACACACAGGATATGTCTAATTTGATTCAGATGTAACCTCAAATATATCAAAATAAATCTAAATAATTTAGTGTTTAGATGCTAAATATTTGATTTTTACATAATTTGAGACAAAATTTAAACTATTTTGATTTTTTTGGTATTTAAGAATGAGTGAACCAGATTTTTTGTTCTGGTATCAGATAATTATTTGAAGTTTAGATATGATTTAACATATTTAGATGGTTTTACGTTTTTTATCTATTAATATTGGAGATTGTACAGATTAATTACAGAATTCAGATATTTATCAACATTTTTTTGTTTTTAGGTTTCCAATATTATATCTTTTTTATATTTGTTTAAACCATTTTTAAAACAAAATATAATATGATAAAAAAATTACTTTCAACTACATTGTTTTTGGGAATTACAGCTTTAGCTGTTGCTCAAACATCAAATGTTGGTTTGCTAAAAGCTCCAACAGTAAAACTTACTGAACAATTGAGTAAAACGGATTTCGTTTCTAATTCTTCAAATTCAACTTTAGCACAAAAAACTGCAAGTGTTGCGGCAAATGACACATTATGGTATAACTTTAATAAGTATTATTATTTAAATGGTGGAGTTTATGCTGAGCCAATGCCGGAACCAATTGCCGGAATATCAATCAGATCCATAGGTTCCCTTTTTAAAAATACAGCTGCTGTTAACGTTAATGGAACATATTTTTACGCAGGAAGAAAAGCTAGTTCTACTTCAGCTTCAGTTACTGTAAATGTACAGGTGTATAATTGTAATGCTGCCGGCACACCTACAGGTTCAGCTATTACAGCTACAACTTCTGTTTTAACAGGTACTGCTATTGGATTAAGAAAGGTAATGTTTCCTGCTCCTGCAAGCGTTACGGGTAATTTTGCGGTAGTTTTAAATGCGCCTACAGATACAATTACTTATTACATGAATGATGCTGAAACAACTACTTATGGAGAAAATTTGGGTTTAATGGCAGTTGCATCAGTTACAGCTCCTACTGTTGTTACATGGGTAAATTATAGTCAAGTTTTTACTGCGCCAAGTGATTTTGAACCGTTAATTTCTCCAATGGTGTCTTTTAATTTAACTTCTGATTTTACAGCAGATTCTCCATCTCCTTATTGTATTAATACTAATGTAAATTATACAAATACTTCAAGTAGTGTTTTTACAAACCCTCAGTTTAATTTAAATCAATTTTCAGTTAAATGGAGAGCTTATTCTGTAGCTACACCTTCTACTTCAATTCCTACAGCAGATTCAGTTTTTACTTGGAATCCTGGAGATGCGTCACCTATTTCCAACGTTAAAAACTATTCTCATACATATGCTACAAATGGTTCTTATACTGCTTCTTTAACAGCTAAATACCAGTGCCAAGCAGATGATGGAATTAAATTCACTGATATTAAAACAACAGGAGTAATTAGTTCTCTTTGTACAGGTATTAATGAATTAGATAATTCTGAATTTGCTGTTTATCCTAATCCTTCAAACGGAAACGTTACCGTAAAAAATATGACGATCAATTCGAATTTAGAATTGTTTAATATTTTAGGTGAAACAGTATATAAAGATAAAATGACTTCAGATTCAAAATCGTTTGATTTTAGTAATTTACCTACAGGTAATTATTATTTAAAAATGACAAACCCTGAAGGAAAATCATCTGTTAAAAAATTACATTTTAATTAATATTAATTTATTATAGTTTAAAAAGTCTCGCTAAAAGCGAGACTTTTCTGTTTTATAGCTGTACATTTGCTATCACTATGGAAAGCTCGGCTCAAATTATTTCAGAATCAAATCAGTTAAGTGTTGAATTAAAGAACATTGCTCAAAAAGTGTTTTCAGGTCAACGCATTTCTTTTGATGAAGGTGTGTATCTTTTTGAACACGCTGATTTATCTTATTTAGGAACATTGGCAAATTATGTTCGTGAAAAAAAGAATAAAAATTATGTTTTCTTTAATCGCAATTTTCATGTAGAACCAACTAATATTTGTGTTTACACCTGTGCTTTTTGTGCTTACTCTCGTTTAATTAAACAGCGTGAGGAAGGTTGGGAATTATCCATCGAACAAATGATGGACATTATTAAAAAGTATGATGATCAAGAGGTGACGGAAGTACATATGACAGGTGGAGTTATTCCAAAACAAGATCTGGCTTTTTATACAGAGTTATTTAAAACTATTAAAAAGCACCGGCCGGAATTACATATCAAAGCATTAACTCCTGTTGAATTGCATTATATCTTTAAAAAGGCAAAAGTTACTTACGAAGAAGGAATGCAATTAATGCGCGAAGCCGGATTAGATTCGATGCCGGGAGGTGGAGCCGAAATTTTTGACAAAGATACCAGAGATAAAATAGCAGGAGGAAAATGTAGCGCCGAAGAATGGTTAAGTATCCATGAAATATGGCATAATATGGGAATGCACTCTAATGCAACCATGTTATACGGACACATTGAAACATTTGCTCATCGGGTAGATCATTTAGAACGTTTGCGTCAATTACAAGATAAAACAAAAGGCTTTAATGCGTTTATTCCGTTAAAATTTAGAAATGGAAATAATGCCATGTCTGATGTGCCTGAAGTGAGTGTCATTGAAGATTTGAGAAACTATGCCATCAGTAGAATTTATCTGGATAACTTTGATCATATTAAGGCTTACTGGGCAATGATAGGAAGAAGTACGGCACAATTATCATTAAACTTTGGTGTAGACGATATTGATGGAACCATTGATGATACGACCAAAATTTATAGTATGGCCGGTGCAGAAGAACAAACTCCTAAATTAACTACTCAGGAATTGGTAAACTTAATTACTCAAGTTAAGCGTACCCCGGTAGAAAGAGATACCTTATACAATATTGTAAAAGATTATTCCGTTAATTAAAATAGATGAGTTTTTTTTTATTGATACTCTTTGTTGTTTGCTTATTAGTACCTGTTTTTAGCTATGTGGTATTTCCGTGGTTGATGAAACGAAGAGCTTCACTAATTACAGATATTAAAAACAATTATGATTCAATTACTGATTGGCCTGCTGTTACAGTTGTGTTCTCTGTGTTTAATGAAGAAAAAGTGATCAAAAGAAAACTGGAATCTATTTTAAACTCTGATTACCCAAAAGAAAAATTATACCTATTGATTGGCTCCGATAATTCAACAGATGCTACACATCAAATTATTGAAGAGTTTGCTGCAAAGTATTCAAATATAATACTGATCAAAAAGGGATCTCGAAACGGGAAACTAAAGATCATAAATGAATTGGTTGATCTGACAACGACTGAACATTTGATTTTTACAGATGCGAATGTGTTTTTTGAACCTATGACTGTAAAAGCATTAGTGTATAATTTAATAACTAAAGATGCAAAATTGGTTTGCGGCAATATTTCAAAATTCTCCCCTAAGAACGAAGGTATTTCCAAGCAAGAAATAGCTTACATGAATTTTGAAAACCAATTAAAGCACCATGAAAGTTTAGTATATGATTTTTGTGTTGGAGTAGAAGGTGGTTGTTATGCCATTAAAAAGGATTGGTTTGTTAAAGTACCTGATGGATTTTTAATGGATGATTTTTTTATCACTTTAGATGTTATTTCAAAAAAAGGAAAAGTGTTGTTTGAGCCGGAAGCGGTGTGTTACGAAGACGTAAACGATGCGCCCATGATCGAATTTAAGCGTAAGATCAGAATTTCCTTAGGTAATTTCCGGAATTTAAAATACTACAAACGCCTGTTATTCCCTATTTACAAAGGTTTTGGATTTGCATTTTTTTCGCATAAAGTATTGCGTTGGCTAACACCTTTTGCATTAATAGTATCCTTTTTATTATCTTTTATGTTAGCGTTTTATTTTCCGGTTTTTATATTGATCAGCTTTGCCTATAGTTTATCTGTGATTTTGCCGGTAATGACCATCTTTCTGGAAATGATCAAAGTTAAAATTCCAATAATTAATTCTTTAGGGCATTTTATTTTAATGAATTTTGCTTTGTTGTTGGGTTATTTTAAATTCATTTCAGCTTCTCACGAAAGCGCTTGGGAGCCACCTAAACGTAATGTTTAGACTATTTTAATTCCAATTAACAATACATCGTCTACTTGTTCGCGTTCACCTTTCCATTTTAGAAATTCCTCTCGCATTTTATTTCGTTGTTCTGAAAGGGATAACTCTTGAAACTCACATAATTTTTTCTGGAATGGTAAATATTTATATTTTTTTCCATTATCTCCTCCAAATTGATCTGCAAATCCATCAGAGAATAAATAAATTGAATCGCCCTGAGCTACAGTAAATCGTTTGGTGGTGAATTTTTGAATTTGATCCTCTATAAAAGCTCCAACAGGAAATTTATCTCCTTTTATTTGTTTCAGTTCGCCGTGATGTAAATGATAAATAGGATTGTTGGCTCCGGCAAACAACACCTCGTTTGAATGTTTATGAATAGCAATCAACGACACATCCATTCCATCTTTAACAGCACTTTCTCTGTAGGTTTGATGCAGACTTTCTGTTAGCCATATATTAACGGCATCTAAGATTTCTGAAGGGGAGACTAACCCTTTTTCTAAAACTGCTTTATTTAATAAATTAAAGTTAATGATGGAAACCAAAGCTCCCGGAACGCCATGTCCGGTACAATCCGCAGCGGCCACATAGATGTAATCTTTTGTTTCTTCTATCCAATAAAAATCACCACTTAAAATATCCTTTGGCATATATAATACAAACGAATTTGGTAATATGTTTTGCCACATGTTTTTTGGAGGCAAAATGGCACCTTGTATACGTTGTGCATATTTGATACTATCAGTTATATCCTGATTTTGTTCTTCAACAATTGCTTTTTGTATATTAATGATCGCGTTTTTTTCTGATAGCTGGGCATTAATTTTATTTTTTAATCTGTTTTGTTTTATTGCCCAAAAAGCAACGAAAATGATGATCAATAAAATAATGCTAATTAAACTAATGGTAATTTTTAATCTGCTGCTTGCTAATTCTTGGGTGTTTATTTGTTCATTTAATAACGCATTTTCTTTTTTGCGCTCGCTTAATTGGTATTTTTTTTCTAGTTCGGTAATGTTTTTTCGATTTTCGAGAGTTACTGTACTGTCTTTTATGTTGATGTATTTTTTCAAATTTTCATAAGCCTGTAAATAGTCTTTTAAATCATAATAGATCGCAGCTTTATTAAGGTACAAGGCACTTTCGTTCATTTTATTTTCAGTAAGAAGCATTGTTTTGAATGCTTTATCGAGATATACTAATGCTTCATTGTACTGTTTATTTGTTCGGGCTAATTCGGCGTTATTAGAATAGATGGTAGATAGTTGATTATAACTATTAACGGATTCGTAATACTTTGCAGCTTTATTACTGTAATCTATTGCTTTATTGTAATTTTTTTTAACGTATTCTAATTTCGTTAGGTTCATATAGATACTAGCCTTAATTGCCTCGTCATTAATTTCGTTAGCAATGTTTAAGGCTTTATTTAATCTGGTTTCTCCGTTTTTTAAATCATTATTTTCAATATAGGCTATGCCAAGATTTGATAAATTATTCGCTACAAAATCTTTGCGATCTTCTTTTGGGTAGAGTTCGATGCTTTTCTCCCAATATTCGCAAGCTTTTGCGTATTGTTCGTTATAAAAATTAATAGCTGCTAAATCGCTATACGCAGTCGTTATTGCTCGTAAATCTTTTGTTTCTAAACATTTATCTAATGCTTTAAAAAATAATTCAGAACTTTTATCTAATTCACCCAAATACATTTGTATCTCTGCTTTAGATCTGAGGAACATTGCTTCGTAATAAATGTTTTTCTGTTTAAGTGCTTTGTTTAAAAACAGGTCAATGCTATCATTTGCTTCGTCGTATTTTTCTTGGGCTATAAGCAAATCAACAAATGTTGATTTAATTTTAAAATCAATGTTTTTGTTACCATTCACAAATCGCTTTGCTTTTAAAAGTTCTGATTCGGCTTTTAAATATTGACCTTTTGCTTTAAGAGGAGAAATGATTTTATTAATGATCAGTGCAATTTTGACCGAATCATTGTTAATTGTAGTTAATGTATTATAAATTGAATCGGTATTTTGTGAAAAAACTCGAAACGTTAAAAAAAGAAATAGCGGTAGAAATTTTGTTTTATACATACAGTTATTTTACTAAATATACATTTCTTTTATTATACTTAAAACTTCCCCACCATTAACTATTTAAAACAATAAGAATTTTGGACTTACAAAACCTCTATTTACAGGTGGTTTTTTGTTTATTTAGATTGTCGACCAATTGCCTGTCAAATTGCTAAATTTTCCCTATCTTTGCCGCCTTAAAATTTTAGTATTCAATGGTTTCAGTAAATAGCGTAACAGTTTCATTTGGCGGGTATAATTTGTTCGACAATGTGTCTTTTTTAATTAATCAAAAGGATAGAATTGGCTTGGCCGGTAAAAATGGCGCCGGTAAAAGTACCATGCTTAAGCTGTTAGCCGGGCATCAAACCCCAACTAAAGGAGAAGTAACCATTCCTAAAGATTGCAAAATTGGCTATTTACCTCAGGATATGACCCATCAACATGGGCGTACGGTATTTGAAGAAACTGAATCTGCCTTTGCCGAAATTATGGCAATGCAGGCTCGTTTGAACGACATCAACCATCAATTAGAAACCCGTACAGATTACGAAAGTGATGCGTACATGAAATTAATTGAAGATCTGACAGAAATTAATACCCGTTTGGATATTGTTGGCGCCAGCAATACCACTGAAGAAATTGAAAAAATATTAATAGGTTTAGGTTTTGAACGCAAAGAGTTTACCCGTCAAACATCAGAATTTAGTGGTGGTTGGAGAATGCGTATTGAATTAGCCAAATTGTTGTTGCAAAAGCCTGATGTATTGATGCTTGATGAGCCTACCAATCACTTGGATATTGAAGCAATTCAATGGTTAGAGGAATTTATGGAAACATTTTCGGGAGCTGTTGTATTAATTAGTCACGATAAAACCTTTTTAGATACTGTTACTAAACGTACCATTGAAATTGTGAATCAAAAGATTTACGATTACAGAACTAATTATTCTCATTATCTAGAATTACGTAAAGAACGTAAAGAGCAACAAGAGAACGCTGCTAAGAATCAACAACGTATCATCAATCAATATGAAACATTAATTGATAAGAACAGAGCTAAAGCTAGTAAAGCGGCCTTTGCTCAATCGTTGATCAAGAAGTTAGATAAGATGGAGCGTGTTGAAGTAGATGATTTAGATACAGCATCTGTTCGTTTCCGTTTTCCGGCACCTGCCCATAGTGGTAAAATTGTTATTACAGCTGAACATGCCGGTAAAAAATATGGAGAGAAACAAATTTTCTCAGACGCAAGTTTCATTATTACTAAGGGTGAAAAGATTGGTTTAGTTGGACGTAATGGTGAAGGAAAATCAACCATGATGAAAATGATTGCCAAGAAAATTCCTTTTGATGGAACTGTGCAATTAGGTCATAGCGTGTTGATGGGTTATTTTGAGCAAGATCAGGAAGAGAAATTAAACTTAGATAAAACTGTTTTTGAAACCATTGATGAATTAGCCGTTGGCGATGTCCGTAGACAAGTTCGTGGTTTATTGGGATCATTCTTATTTCAGGGCGAAGATATTGATAAAAAAGTGAAAGTGTTGAGTGGGGGAGAACGTGGGCGTTTGGCGCTTTGTAAATTATTATTAGAACCATACAATTTACTGTTATTGGATGAGCCAACAAATCACTTGGATATCAAATCAAAAGAAGTATTAAAGCAAGCTTTGATCGATTATGAAGGAACGATTGTGATGGTAAGTCATGATAGAGATTTTATGACAGGTATGTGTGATCGTTTATTTGAATTCAGAGATGGGAGCGTTAAAGAATATTTATGCGACATTAAAGAATTTATGGAGATCCGTAAGGTGGAACGATTGAATCAATTGGATCTGGATAAATCAGGTGTGAAAGCAGTACCTGTTGTTGAGAAGAAAGTGACTGTGGCTTCTGATTTTGAAGCACAGGAAAAGAAAAAAATGCAAACTCAAATTACTTCTCAAATAAAAAAATCAGAAGAGCAAATAGAACGTTTGGAAGCAGAAATAAAAGCGTTGGATGATAAACTCGCTGTTCCTGCTACTTATGATCAGCTAAGTAAAGACCCTGACTTTTTTAATTCATATAACAAATTAAAAAAAGATTTAGAAGCAGAAATGACGAAGTGGGAAGATCTGAGTTCTAAGTTGGTTTAGTTAATAAATATTCATTATAAAAAAACTCCCATCTATTTAAGTGGGAGTTTTTTTGTTTTATTTATTCTATCCATTGAAACAATTACTCAGTTTTTGGAGCTGTCTTATGGAATTTATGCAGTAATGCATTTATAAACAAATGACTTAAAGCCATATTGTAATTTACTCCTCTGGTGGTATCATTTTTGAAATCAACAGTACCATGACAACCAAAACAATTCATCGAGCCTGATGCATAATTATTCGAGAAGTTTAGTTGGGCAAATGTCTCCATTGTTATGTTTGATATGGCTCTTGATCCTCTTAAGAAAGGATTTGTTAATACCCCTAAAGAAAAGTTTCCTGGGGCGAAATTTAATGGTGTAGGGTCGTCTAGCCACAATGCACCTTTATAGTAATAATTTTTCCAAGGCCCATCTTCCTTCTGCAAATGAGAGTTTACACTAGCGTTGATGGCGATCATGTTTGCATTATTTGCTGAGTCGCGATGCGATGGCACACCATTCATTGGAATAAAAGATTCAGCCATCCCATACTTAAACATATTAAATACGCCTGAAAATTGAGGTGTTGACGGTTTCCCTTTGCTGTTATTCATTGGACAACCGCTAACAGTTGTCTTCTCTTTATAAAACAAAAAGTTCTTGTCGCTTAATACTTTGGTAGTTGTATCTCTTTCTTTTGACCAATCATAATCTGGTGCTAATCCATTGTGTTCAAAAGTGGCCCAAATTAATTCAGGATGATTTGCCACTCTTCCAACAATATGCATTCCAAGTAATGCAACGTCAACTAAAGCTATTTGTCCGTTAGGCGCACCAATATTTGCTTGGGTGATATAGTACTCTTTTTTTTCTGATTCGTTTAACGATGTAGCTAGTATCCATGATACTTTTACTTCGAAACAACCCACCGGATAGTTTAAAGTATCTAATCCTTTTTGATGTAAGGTGTTGATATTAACTGTATCGCCAGGAGTAATGACAGTATCTTTATTTTGTTTAATGTTTTTCGCAAATCGCTCAAGATGATTGATCTGATATTCGTACATCTCCTTATTCACGAAAATTGAATAATAAATAGGATGATTTGTTTTATCGTATAAGGTTCCTTTTGTCCCAGCCTGGCTAACATCTGTTAGAATGATTACTTTGCCAAGTTTTTCAAGATCGTTACTCACTTGAATCAAATCTTCAAATGGAGCTTTCTTTCCTTTTGATCTTGTTAATGAGAGAAACTTTTGAAATGACCATAAATGAAAATCGCAATCACTTGTTGTACTTGTGTCAACAAATGGCCCATAGTTATCCGGCGCGTTTGTAGTGGCATCTTTGAACCAGCTGTTAGGTACATTGGCACATTTTGGATCAGGTTTAATTTCTGAGACTTGGCTAATCGTTACAGAATTTTCTTTTTTTTGATGTTCAGAATTTTCGCAGGATTGGTAGCACATTGCTCCTGCTACAATTGCAATGGAGCTAAAGATCTTTTTTGTCATACATTTAATTTATTTAGGCCTACTCTTTTTTTGGATTTTTGGCAATCTCCTCTTATTTTTTTAATATTAACACTTCGGTAAAGTAAAAGGTCAAATATTAAAAATAATTTTTGATAATGCTGTATCGTAAAATTTATTTCAATGTTATTAATTTAAATTGATTTAAAGATTTTATTATGCGTAAATAATATTTTTTAGTCATTTTACGATGTAAATAATTTAAAGAATATATTTGTTCAAAAGAAGTCTTTTATAGATATTACAAATCGTGGCAAAAATGGAAGCTTGTAAAACAGATAATAAGATCATTATAAATAAACTCCTTAAATTTCTTGATTCTATTGATATTGAAATAATTGAAAATGAATTCGAAGAAAAAACATTCCTCCCTGGTCTTAAAATTGAAAATGGCTGTTTGATGATAGATAGACAACGGCTTTTGTATCCCGGAGATATTTTACACGAAGCCGGACATATTGCTGTGGTTCCTCAAATTGAAAGAGGAATATTAAATGATAATGTTACTGTAAATAGACCGGGAGCAGATGGAGAAGAAATGGCAGTTATGTTATGGAGCTATGCGGCATGTTTACATATAGGAATTAATCCTGAAATCGTATTTCATAAAGATGGATATAAAGGAAGTAGCGAATGGATATTGAATAATTACAATGAAAAAAAATACATTGGGTTACCTTTACTTGTTTGGATGGGATTAGCGTCTGATCAGAGCGATGCTAATAGATTCCCAAAGATGATCAAATGGTTGAGGGATTAATTTGAATTATAAACTTTGGCTTTCATAAAAAATCAAATGAAAGTTTATTAAAATATTTTACATTTATACAAACATCAAAAAGATCATGGATCATACACAATTTGTTCATCATATACCCGGATTGATTAAAGCAGATGGACTTCAGGTTGTTCATCAGCTTCTTGGAAAAGTTCCTTTTACAGATGGAAAACATACTGCTACTAATGCTGCACGTGAAGTAAAACGTAATTTGCAAGCAGATGTAAACAACCAGGAAGTGATGCCTCAATTACAGCAAATAATTGGTATGTCATTAATGAACGAACCTAAATTTCAAACAGATTTGTATGCAGCTCGTGTTTATCCATTTATGTTTAGTCGCTATGAAACTAGCATGGGTTATGGTTGGCATGTAGATAGTCCAATTATGGGTTCGCCGCCTGTGCGTACAGATTTAGCTATGACTATTTTTTTAAGCGATCCTTCATCATATGAAGGAGGTGAATTAGTAATCAGAACCGAAACAGGCGAAATTTCATACAAACCGGCAATGGGCGATGCTATTGTTTATCCTTGTCAGTATGTTCACTGCGTAAATGATGTGCGCAGTGGCGTTCGTTTGGCAGCAGTGAGTTGGATCCAATGTTCTGTTCGTTCCATAGAGCAACGTTCTCTTCTTTCGGGATTAAAAGCAACTCATAGTAAGTTAGAATCTAAAGATGCACAATCTGAAGAAACACAAGCTGTGTTGCAGACCTGGAGTAATTTATTGCGTATGTGGGCTGAAGTATAAAAGAAAAAGATAGAATCATAAATCATTTGTATGTCATTAAAAAATCAGACTAATTCCCTTACTGGAAATACTTTCAGAAATCACTATATGCTCATTGCAGCACTGAGTGTTATTATGTATGCTAATACACTAAAGCACGATTTTGTTTTGGATGATGTCGCAGTAATTCAAAACAATAAATTTGTTAAAGCCGGCCTCAAGGGAATTCCTGACATCCTTACAACTTTTTATTGGCAGGGATATTGGGATTCGAATGCTGGTTTGT
>Ga0066415_1000040_pt1 | contig 20974 bp, 17 predicted proteins | sample LakWasMet21_HOW5_2_FD_59542 | JGI IMG/M metagenome (GOLD analysis project Ga0066415, IMG submission 59542) | Freshwater sediment methanotrophic microbial communities from Lake Washington under simulated oxygen tension - Sediment Metagenome 21_HOW5 | ecosystem: Environmental > Aquatic >... | reverse complement strand
TCACTAAATATGCTTGAAAATAATTGCCACAACAACATTGCCGATGCTACATAAACAAAATTAACGGCAGTACTTTCTGTATTATTAATTTTACTGGAAATATAACCAAACACTAAAATGCTGATTGTTGGTTTTACTAAAGCCCATACAATACCTGCAAAGGCTTGTTTATATCTAACCAAAAAATCTCTTTTAGCTAAATTGTTTAATAAGCTTTTGTATCTTAAAATTTCTTTAAGAGAAAAGGAAGAACCTAAACCTGAATTAATTATTACTTTATCTTGTTTCAATGAAATACTAAAAATTAAATCTTTTAAATTATTGAAAGTTAAAGCCCTAAAGATATTCACTTTATTGATTAAATTTTAGAAATATAGTATTTAAAAACAAAAAAGGTCTTTCATTAATGAAACAAATATTTACGTTTCGATCTGTTTATTATTAATAATATCAAGCTACTAAGGGATTAATTCACTTCGTTCCTTGATCCCCTGTCTCCCATCGTCAACATCAAATGAGTGGCTGCGCTATTTTTATTTTCCTACATGTCATTGAAAGCAGAGCTTTCTGTCTTTTCGGAAAACAAAAAAGTCCCGCAATAGCGGGACCTCATTTGATTCATTCTGCGGAGAAGGAGGGATTCGAACCCTCGGTACAGTTACCCGTACGCATGTTTAGCAAACATGTCCTTTCGGCCACTCAGGCACCTCTCCAACTCTTATTTAATTAAGAGAGCGTAAATGTAGGATTTTTTTTAATTTATTAAAACATTAAATAAAAAATATTTTTCTTTAAAAATGTTTTTTATAATCACTATTGAATAATAACTTTCAATATTACCTGATGCTTATTACTATCTGTCACTTTTACAAAATAAACACCTTTTCCAAAATTACTGATATCAATAGGTAAAAGCTTATTAAACGTTTTGGTATAAAAAACTTCTTTTCCCAATAGGTCAACTAACTGGATCATACATTCCTCAAATCGATCATTGCTAAATTTCACCATTAAATGGTCGGTTGCAGGATTTGGATACACTGAAATCAAAGAATTAAAATCTAATTCCTCAACACCCACATTATTTACATTAGTTGAATTAAAAAACGCTAAACCTCCGGCATGATTTCCAATAAATAGATCTCGTTTACCATCATTGGTAATGTCTTCAAAAGCTACCGCACAACGAGTTCCTTCGTTAATCAAATATAAATTAGTATCTACGCGATTAAACGTTCCATTAAGATTTCCATCAATATTATCATACAAATAAATATTACCGATTTCACTTCCTACGAGTAATTTTGTAGTACCGGCATTATCAAATAAATAGGGCACACTATAACCTGTAATATAACCATATTGCTTGACGTCTACTCCGCCAAATGCACTTGTCAATAAACTAAAAACAGGTGAAGAAGCTGTTCCTGAGTTTCTGTAATGCGATAATTTTCCGTTTTGTGCACCAATTACTAATTCTAATAAGCCATCTTTATTTACATCATACAATTGAGGGTAAGCAAAGTTCCCAACGTCAATACTTTGGTAATTAGCTAGATGATTTCCGAACACTGCAGGATTGCCGGCACCTGCCGTATTTTCAAAATAATGTAACCGACCATTATTTTCACCAATCAATAAATCTTTGTCCCCATCTCCATCCAGATCACCAAATGTTGGCGCCATCGAATAAATATTATAGGATGAAAGTGTTTGATAGTCTTTGGTAATTAAAGAAAAAGAAGGCGCACTTAATGTCCCGATATTTCTATAATATGCTAATTTCGAAATGTTTGTATTACCTGTGTAATAACCTAAATCCCCCACAATCAAATCTTGTTTACCATCAGCATCAGCATCAAACAATACAGGATAAGCCCCTTCTCCTAATTCGATCATGCCTTCCTGTAAAAAATTTTTTTTCTGAAAAACAAAATCAACGGTAGCAGTACTTGCAGCGTTTTTATACAACCATACACTTTGGTAATTTTCGGAGCCCGAAACCGTATTAGGGCTTGCAATCAGATCCTTAAATCCATCATTATCCACATCTAAATAAAAGGTACAAGGATATGTGTTCATTTTAACAATGGTTGTGTTTGCTTTATTAGGATAATTAGGGTACGTATGTGTCGTATCTCCTATATGCGCATTTGATGAACTCCCTGTGTTTTCAACAAAAAACACCTGACCACAAGAAATGTCACCTAAAATCAGGTCCTGATCCCCGTCACCATTTCTATCAAAGCACATAATACATGAACCGGCATGTGCTGTTTTATTGCCATTAATGGCCTCATTATACAATTTAGGATAAGGACATTGATTCATGAAAACTTCGCAGTTACTTTCCTGCATATCTCCCCAACAATCGTCTACCATATCAAATACCAAACTATCAGACAATCCATATAACTCCTGACTCATATTTTTATGAAATTCCATTTTAATACCAAAAACAGAATACGTTAATATATCCAGATCCCCATCACCGTCAATATCAGCTATTCCTGGCAAAGCCACGGCATTACTGTATATATTTGAGATATTTGGAGTTCCTGTAGGGTTATAATCGCTATAGAGCAAAGGCTTTTCCAGGGTCAAATTAAGAGAAGCGCCAACACTTTTATTTTTAAACACCTTGATACCGCCAACTGTAGATGTAAAAAGATCGGCTTTACCGTCATTATTATAATCAAAAAACAACGCCCAATCGCTCACTTTTGGCATTTGGCTTTCATATTCCGGGGCATGTTTGTATTTAGAAACTCCAACCGTGCCAATATTTAAAAAAACGCGTAGTTTTCCGCCAGAACCGCTCACTTTATCATAAGCTACAATATCCTCTTTACCATCAGCATTCAGATCAATGGGTGTAAATGAACTAAAGTTTAGTCCTCCGGCCCAAGGATTTGTTAATTGAATTCCGGATTCAAAAACGGGAACAGTATCTCTGTACACATTTGTTTGAGCCTTTAATTTTAATAAAATGCTACTAAAAACCAATACTAAAATTAAACGACTCATATAAGTGCAAAATTACGAATTAAAACATTAAAATTTACTTAACTAGCTAATTTTCAGCATTAAAATAATTTGCTTTATATAGGCTATACGTATATATTTGCAACCTTAATTTTATTTGAAATAATACCAAATTTATGCAAAACAAAGGTGCCATTAAAATTTTTGCTATTCTATTAGCTTTAGCCTGTATTTTTTACTTATCGTTTACGTGGATCACTCGTGGCGTAGAAAATGATGCAACAGAATATGCCGAAGGAATTTCAGGCTCTGCAGGCGTACAAGCTGCGGCTAAAACATATGCAAACGGAAATACAACCAAAGAGTTATTTTATGTTGATTCTATCAAAACAAAAGTATTGGACAGATACTTGGATTCAATAAAAAAACAACCGGTTTATAACTTGTTTATTGCTGATTATACTTACGAAGAATGTAAAAAACGTGAGATCAACTTAGGTTTAGATTTACGTGGCGGTATGAACGTTACTTTAGAGATCTCAGTAGCTGATATCTTAAAAAACTTATCTAACCTTAATCCTGATGCGGCTTTCAATAAGTCAATCAAAGATGCTCAGGACAATATGGGCGTTGGAAATAATGATGATTTCTTGACCTTGTTTGAGAAAAAATATAAATTAAATGCTCCGGCAGGACGTTTAGCTCCTTTATTTCAAACCTTAGAATTAAAAGGTGGTATTGCTTACAATGCCACAAACGAAGAAGTAATTACTTTTATCAGATCTAAAGTTGACGAATCTATTTCTAATTCTGAAAAAACCTTCCGTTCTCGTATCGATCGTTTTGGAGTAGCACAGCCTAACATTCAAAAATTAGGGAATACAGGTCGTATCCTAGTGGAATTACCCGGAGTTAAAGATAAAGAACGTGTTCGTGAATTATTACAAGGTACTGCAAACTTAGAATTTTGGGAAACTTATGAAAATATGGAAGTAGCTCCATTATTTGAAAAAGCGAACGAAAAATTAAAACAAGTTTTATATCCTGATTTTGAAACTAAAAAAGATACAACTTTAACTACAACAGATTCTACAGCAGTTAAAACGACTTCTGTAGCTGCAACATCTACTGCTACTCCAAAAGATTCTTCAAAAGTAGCTGATTCATTATTAGGTTTAAATAAACCAGTTACACCAACAAAAGCAGCTCAGGATACAGCTTATGAAAATTTCATGAAGCGTTTCCCTTTATACTCTTTGTATTCTCCATTAAAGGCAGCAGTATACCAAGACCCTCAATCTAAAGGATACGCTTATATCCCGGGACCAATGGTTGGTTACGCTTTAAAAGCAGATACCGCAAAAATTGGTGAATACTTACGTAATGAAAAAGTAAAATCAGTTTTCCCATCTAAAATCAAATTCATGTGGGGTGCAAAAGCAAATTTACGTGGTGACGAAAAAAACCAGGTAGAAACTTTTGATTTATACGCCATTAAAGTAACAGACAGAAGCGGTAAAGCTGCCATGTATGGAGATATCATTTCTGATGCTCGTAAGGATTTTGATGCGCAAAGCGGTGGTCACCCTTTTATCAGCATGACCATGACTGGTGAAGCTGCAATTAAATGGGCAAAATTAACTAAAGACAATTCTCCTCAAGGAGATAAAAAAGGTCGTTCAATTGCAGTAGTAATGGATAACATGGTGTATTCTGCACCTACTGTTAACGGTGAAATTAAAGGTGGACAATCTCAAATTACAGGAAACTTTACAGTTGAAGAAGCTGAGACTTTAGCAGCTGTATTAAGTGCTGGTAAATTACCTGCTCCTGCACGTATTGTTGAAGAAAGCGTTGTTGGTCCTACTTTAGGTCAGGAAGCTATTGATTCCGGTTTAATGTCTACCATGATTGCCTTAGTGGTAATTTTGATTTTCATGTTCTTGTATTATAACAAAGCTGGTATGGTGGCTAACGTCGCCTTAATTGCCAACATGTTCTTTATCATGGGTATCCTCGCCTCTATGACGGCGGTGTTAACCTTACCTGGTATTGCCGGTATCGTATTAACCATCGGTTTGGCTGTAGATGCGAACATCCTGATCTTTGAGCGTATTCGTGAAGAATTAGCCCTTGGAAAATCAACCAACCAAGCTATCAAAGAAGGGTTTAAACATGCGATGAGCTCTATTATTGATTCTAACGTTACCTTAGCAATTTTAGCAGTTATCTTAATGGTGTTTGGTTCGGGTCCTGTACAAGGTTTTGCTACCACATTATTAATTGGTATTGGAGCTTCTTTATTCTCAGCCATCTTGATTACTCGTCTTATTTTTGATTGGATGTTGGAACGCAAAATGGATATTCCATTTGACAACAATGCTACTCGTAATGCTTTCAAAAATGTAGCTTTTGATTTTGTTGGCCGTCGTAAATTATATTATGCAATATCTACAGTAATTATTGCTTTAGGTGTTGTGTTCTATTTCAAAAATGGTGGATTTGATCTAGGCGTTGACTTTAAAGGTGGACGTACTTACCAGGTTCGTTTCGAAAAAGAAATGAATACCGAAGATGTGAAACAAGCTTTAGCAAAGGGATTTGAATCTGCTCCGGAAATCAAAACAGTTGGTAATGCTAACCAATTAAAGATAACAACTACTTTCCGTGTAGCTGACAATTCTCAAACGGTTGATACAGAAGTTGAAAAAGTATTGAATGATGGTTTAGGTAAATTAAATACTAAATATGAGATCGTTACTCAACAAAAAGTTGGACCAACAATTGCAACCGATATTTTATACGGAGCTTACGGCGCTATCTTGTTCTCTTGTTTAGTGATGTTTATTTACATCGTTGTACGATTCAAAAAATGGCAATATGGTTTAGGTGCGGTTGTGGCTTTATTCCATGACGTATTAGTTGTATTATCATTTTATACAATTTTACATGGTGTAGTTCCATTCTCTTTAGAAATTGGGCAAGATTTCATCGCAGCTATCTTAACTGTTATGGGTTACACAATGACAGAAACAGTGGTTGTATTTGACCGTATTCGTGAACGTTTGGCTGAAAGCGGAAAAGCTGATGCAACCGGTGAAGAGCGTAACAAATTAATTAACTACGCTTTAAATAGTACCTTAAGCCGTACCATTTTAACGTCTTTAACGGTATTCTTCGTATTAGTTGTAATCTTCATCTTTGGAGGAGACAGTATCCGTGGATTCATCTTCGCATTATTGATCGGACGTGTAATTGGTACCTACTCTTCATTATGTATTTCTACACCGATCGTAGTAGATCTAGAAAGAAAGAAATAATATACTTTCATTATTGTAAAAACGCCTCTCCATTCGAGAGGCGTTTTTTTTTATTAAATCTCTACCATTATTAATACCTCTAATACTTAGTTTTATCCATTAAAATTAACTAGCTTCGTTAAATAGCGGATTCCATTCAAAGGCAATACCTAAAATTGCTCATCAGTAATTGATACCCCATACACCTTACAAATAATAACCAACAACTATCTGACTTTTCTATGTTTTCAAAATAAAGAAAAAAGATTGGCGCTACATTTTAATCCTCATCAATTTCAAACAAAAACATGAAAATCTATATAAAAAACATGGCTTGCGAAAGCTGTAAAATATTTGTAAAAAAGGCTTTAGAGGAACTCGATATACCAGCTGCAAAAATAGAATTAGGTGAAATTGAGACTAAAGAAGATATAACCGATGATGTCAAGAAAAAACTAAATAGTAAAATAAAAAAAGCAGGCTTAGAATTACTAGAAAAAAAACATGGTGTAGTGATCGAGAAAATAAGAAAAGTTATTATTGATTACGTATATCATTCAGATGAAAAATCAGATATTAACTTTTCTGAATTACTTAGCAAAAAACTAAATTATAATTATGGGTACTTGGCTAACTTTTTTTCAGAAGTCGAAGCTACTACAATAGAGCAATATGTTATTTCATTAAAAATTGAGCGTATTAAAGAGTTGATCATACTTGAAGAATTTACTCTTAAAGAGATCTCGTATAAATTACATTACAGTAGTGTTGCTCATTTATCGAACCAGTTTAAAAAGGTAACCGGATTATCACCTACCCATTTTAAAAAATTAAAAGAAAAAAGAAGAATAACAATTCAGGAGCTTTAATTTAAGAGCACCATTAAATAAAACACTTTAGCTGAATACAACATAAGCTAATAACTGAATTTTTACAACAAAAAAAAGCATCCATTATAATGGATGCTTTTTATAAATATTAATAATGATTAAGCTATGCTAACATTTACTGCGCTAAGGCCTTTTTTACCTTCTTCTATATCGTATGTTACCTCGTCGTTTTCACGGATGTCTTCTCTTAAACCTGTAACGTGAACAAATACTTCTTGTCCGTTTTCACCTTTAATAAATCCGAAACCTTTGGCATCGTTAAAAAATTTTACTGTTCCTTTGTTCATTTTGTTTTTGTTTTGTGCTCATCAATATAATGAGCGATTTATTTTTTATGTTATTCTCTAAAAATTAGATTACGCTAACATTAACTGCGCTAAGGCCTTTTTTACCTTCTTCTAAATCATAAGTTACCTCGTCATTTTCGCGAATTTCTTCTTTTAGACCTGTTGCGTGAACAAATACTTCTTGTCCGTTTTCATCTTTAATAAATCCGAAACCTTTGGCATCGTTAAAAAATTTTACTGTTCCTTTATTCATTTTGTTTTGTTTTGTGCTCACCTATAAGCGAGCGGGTTATTATTTGTTTTTGCTCAAAAGTACTGTCTCCAAAAAGGAAATATACCTTCAATATCCATTAAGAAAAAAGTAGAATTTTGAATTGTAATTAGGAGTTACAAACCAGATTGAAATACAATCTTCATAAGAAGTTTAATAAATGTAATCATTATTTTCTAAATTACCTAATAATATTTAATAAATGTCAAAATATTTCCATCATTAACAACACCTGAAATTACCATAAACATATGATAATTAGCTCAAAACATTCATAATCGGCTGTGAACAGATTAACTAAAACAAAAAAATCCCCTTAAGAAGTACTTAAGGGGATTTAATAAATACTATTAATTACTCAATAATTAACTTCTTGGTTACTTTTTGGTTATTCATTGATAAAGTAACGAAATAAACACCTGCAGTTAATCTATCAGATTTATTTATTTCAACTGTAGTTAATTGACCAGCATTAACATCTAATTCATTTTGCTCTACTACTCTACCGGTAACGTCAAATACATTAATAGTAACTTTAGAATCGTTAGGAGAAGTGAATTCTAATGTAGATGAAGAACTCGTAGGATTTGGATAAATTTCTAAACCAAGTTGGTTTGCAAATTCGTCTATACTAACGGTTGCTCCAATATTAAAACGATCGATGTACAAGTTCTGTGCGGAACCAGTCATAGGATCATTATTAAAATAGAAACGGAACTTCACATTGCTCTTGTTATTTAATGCAGCTAATGTTGCAGGAAGATGTGTTTTGGTTACCCATTTACTTTGAGTGAAAGGAATATAAGGTGCTGTCATTGTACCACCACTAGCTGCTAAAACAGTTGTAGAAGGTGTACCAGTCATATCTACCCAAGTACCACCACAATCAAGAGAGTATTGGAATTTATAAACTTCTCCAGTAGTACCAGGTCTTCTTGCATAAGAATAATCGTATGAAACTGTTATATTGTTAGTATTATGGAAATTAAATACCGGAGTTTCTAAAATATCAATATCATCAAACCAGTAACCACCATTAGCATTTGGTAATACCATAGATTTGCTTGATCCTTGAGAACCATAATTACATTGTTGCCAAGTAATAGTATTGTAATCTAGGTTATTAACTTTCCAATTCAAAGGCAATGACGACGATTCAAAACTTTCAATATATGGATATGTAATTTGATCATTACCCCATTCTACTAACATAAATCCAGTTTTAGATTCACTGTCTGTACCATTGGCATTAGATACTGTTAATGTCACAGAATAAACTCCTGGATTATCATATAAAACAACCGGAGATGCGGCATTTGAAGTACTAGGCGAACCTCCTTCAAAAGTCCAAGTATAGTTTGTAACAGCAGTACTGTTAAAAGAAGTATTATTATAAGTTACTGTTTGACCCTCACAAGTAGTTACTTTAGTTGCATAAAAATCAGCAATTGGAGCACATACGGTAACCGTATTATTCAAAATACCAGTAAGAGTCAAGTTTGTGGTATCCGATAAATTTTGTCTGTTTGCTACAGCAGATTGTAAAATACCACGCATTTTATCTGTTTGACCCTGAGTAAACATTTTAGGACAACTAGAGTAGTCCATAATGTTCTCAATGTTTGGTCTGATAGTATCACAAGAATACAGTCCAATATTTAACATATAATCTTCATATTCACCATTAGAAGTTGACATCGTTGGCCCTGTAATAGGAGAGCTACTCGTTACAACTCTCATTCTGATTAAACCTTGTGTACCAGTTGGAATTACTACTTTCGCAGGAACTAAAGCAAATGAATCAGGAGAAGTAGTAGGTAAAAGATTAATTTTAACTGGTGTATTAGAACCGTAAAAATTATAAGAACCTAAAATAGAACTCACAGGAACTATGCTATAATTAACAACTGTAACTGTTGGAATATAAACAGCTTCTCCGGCATCAGCAAAAGACCCATTTCTATTGTAATCGATGAACATACCTACATAATTATTACTTGAAATATCTTGCAATGAATTAATGCTTACTGTATAATTAGAGGATACTGTGGGCGTTGGAGCCATCTCAATTGGATATGATAACGAAAAATCAGAATAACTACCGGCAGTTCCATTAGCTACAACGGCATTTGTATCTGTAGTTGAAACAGTACCAGTAGTAACAGGATTAATTAATGTACCATTTAAAGAATTTAAACCGGTAGTATTAGAAAATTTACCTAAAGTAACCTTAACAATATCAGAACTATCTGTTGGAGTTGTTACTGTTGGAGCAGTAGTGAAATTAAACGCTTTTGGACAAGTACTGAAAAAACCTGAAGTTGCAGGAGTATCGCCAATATCATCATTCCCACAAGAACTCCCTGCGTTATTGCCATCACCGAATGTGTGACCTAAACCCAACCAATGTCCAAGTTCATGACTTAAAGAACGAGCATTTGTTCCTGATAAAAAGTCATTTCTGTAAACAATAGCGTCAGCTCCTGTGTTAGGTGCAGTACCGGGTTTATACGTATAACCAACAATTATACCTTGTTGATTAGGATCACTGCTAATAATGTCGTTTACAATATAAATATTCAAATACTTAGTTGAACTCCAGTTGTAAGTTCCTACAGTACTGTACTCATAATTGGAAAGATCATTTTGTTTCCAATTTGAATTGGGATTATAATGATGAACGATACCATTGGTACAATTTCCATAAGGATCTAGTTTAGCTAATTGTAACTGAATATGCGAATTTTTGTACAATGGCTCAAATAAAGGATCAATTTGAGTTGTATCAGAATTTAATCTGGCATAATCTTTATTAATCTGATTTAATGCAGAGATACAAAGAGCATCGTTAATGTTAGAACCGGTTCCGATAGGTTCTCCTAAATGAAGAATATGAAAAACGGTTGGAATTGTAAAAGTATAAGACGAAGATAAACTTGACGTTTTAGCCGCCATATTTTGTAATCTCGTCTGTAAATCTACCTGAATTGCTGCTGTTTGGGCTTCCATTTTGGCTTTATAACCTGGAATATTTTTAATACAATATTCGTAAGCTTGGTTCGTACCACAAGGAATGATGGTTTGAGCAATACTTGTTGTTGTGAACACTGATAAACAAGCAATTGCACCTAGTAAATTTTTTTTCATTTTAATACTAATTTTAGTAAACGGGGGATTTTTATTATGACAAACTTAACGATTTATTTAAATTAATACAAGATTATGTTAAAAAAATTGATAAGTGGTTGGTTCTGAGAAATAAGTGGTTAACTATCAGAAAGTTTTAATATTACTTAACCTCTTTCCAATCAATCAGATCGCGAATAACGACTGAAGCACAGGTCATGCCAAAGACCGCGGGAATATAAGAAATGGTGCCAAACGCCGATTTTTTAAAGTTACTGCCATCTGTTCTCATGATTGAATCTCTTAACGGTAATTCGGTAGAAAAAACAGCTTTTACGCCTTTATAAATACCCAATGCTTTTAATCGTTTTCTTAAATAATAGGCCATTGGGCAATTGTGGGTTTTTGATATATCCACTACCTTTAATTGTGTTGGATCCATTTTACCACCTGCTCCCATCGAAGAGATGATCTTATGCCCCATTTCTTTAGCGGTTTTGATCAAATGTAATTTTGGAGAAATACTATCTATCGCATCAATTACATAATCAAAAGGTTGTTTCAATAATTCAATAACCATATCAGGATCCTGAAATTCGGTTATTACAGTGAGTTTAACAGCAGGATTAATTTGCAATAAACGTTCTTCCATTAAAGCTGCTTTGCTCATCCCATGAGTAGTGGCTAGTGCTTGAAGCTGACGATTTCTATTTGTTGGATCTACGATGTCTCCATCAACAATAGTCATATGCCCCACTCCTGCCCTACAGATAGCTTCAGCTGCATAAGAACCTACCCCACCTAAACCAACAATTAAAACGTGTGATCTTTGTAAAATATCAATACCATTATCCCCCACTAAAAGTCTGGTACGCTGCATCCAATGTTTTTCTTCGCTACTCATTTTCTAACTCAAATTAAAAAGCGAGACAAAGTTACTGTAAATTTTTTCTTTAAGAATGGCTTTATCTAAAGATAGTTTTTGAGAAGCTAAATCATAAACATCAATGATGGATAGACTATCTTGATCGTCTGTTTCCAGAAATAAGTTATTTAATACCGAATGAGGTAATTTAGTTCTAAGCAAAAATGAATTTGAAACAGATAAATAAAAACCTTTATTTATTAATTGTAACGCTAAAACATCCGTTTTATTAAATCCATGAATTATTAATGGGATTTTTTGTTGATAGGGTTTACAAATACCTATTAATTCATCGTATGCTTTTACACAATGAATGATAACAGCCTTATTATACTTTACAGCTAATTGTAATTGCAGGTCGAAAAAATGTTTCTGTTCTCTAAAATCAGATTTACAAACTTTATCCAAGCCACATTCACCAATTGCTAAACAGTTTTCATTTTTGATCAATCGTTCTAACTCATCAATATCACCTGGTTTAATCAAATGTGTGTCCCAGGGATGAATACCAACAGAAAAGTAAGATTGGGTATAAACTGTTTTATCAAAACCAAAACGGTTATTAAACAAAAACACACCGTTATCTTTCGATAAATGGTGTGTATGTAAGTTAACGTATGGTGTCATTTTTATTTTTTCTAAAAAACATTTTACTTCTTTACGTTCTTTTTGCTTTAACAAAAAGAACCATCCCGATAACTATCGGGACAAGACGATTTTATCAACCCTATTTAATGCTTTCCAGCTGGCTACAAATTCTTTCAATCAGCATCGCGATGATACGCTTATTCAGTTCTTTTTTATCACGAACATAAAAATCAAAATCAGCTGCTGTAAAACAAGCAACTACCAAGCCTAAACAAAATTGTTTAAATTGGATATTGGTTTTAAACAAATCGTGTACCTGAGTAATTTTGTGCGAATATTTCAATTTTTGAAATTCAATTTTACTTTCTACAATAAAATGCTCAAAATATAAAATGATAATTTCATTTTGAAATTTTAAGATCGGTCTTAGTACATCATTTTGAAAAGCCTCATTCGGAGAATCAGTTTCTTTATTTCCTTCAATTTTAGGAAGTATTTTTTTTAGTGATTGTGCTCTGTTTTCCATGTAATTTGGTTTAATAATGATGCTAATTTTAAATTATTTAATGCTGTATTATCAAAAACAATAAACACATTCTAAAAAACAAACACACCATCATCAAATGATACATGGTGTGTTTGGGAGGGACCTCACCCCGCCCCTCTCCTCCAAGGAGAGGGAGAAGTAAAGAGAACTTTAAAGTGCTTGAGAAAAACCTTCTCTGATCTCATCGGCAACGTATTGGCCACCGTATAATTTATCTTTGATCTTGCTAAAAGATTCAATCGTATATTTTACATCTTCTGAAGTATGCATCGCTGTTGGAATTAATCGTAAAATGATCATTCCTTTTGGAATTACCGGATACACAACCATTGAACAGAAAATACCAAAATTTTCGCGTAAGTCAATTACCATATTAGTTGCTTCCGGAATTGAACCACGCATGTATACTGGAGTTACAGGAGTATTGGTCACACCAATATCAAAACCTGCTTCCACTAAACCTTTTTGTAATTCAGAAGAAATAGCCCATAATTTAGTTCTGTATTCAGGGTGTTTATTAATTAATTCTAAACGTTTTAATAAACCATATACTAAAGGCATTGGTAATGATTTAGCAAAGATCTGAGAACGCATATTGTATCTCAAATACGTTACTACTTGTTTTGTAGAACTAATGTAGCCACCAATTAAAGCAAATGATTTAGCAAATGTTCCAAAATAAATATCAATTCCATCCTGACAACCTTGCTCCTCACCTGTACCACCACCGTTTGGCCCTAAAGTACCAACACCGTGCGCATCATCTACAAATAAACGGAAGTTAAATTTTTTCTTTAATTCAACGATCTCTTTTAATTTACCTTGATCGCCACGCATACCGAAAACACCTTCAGTAATAACCAAAATACCACCACCCGTAGTTTCAGCTAAACGTTTTGCGCGTTCTAATTGTTTTTCGCAATCTGCAATATCGTTGTGTTTAAATACGAAACGCTTACCCATGTGTAAACGCACACCATCCAAAATACAAGCGTGAGATTCAGCATCGTAAACAATCACATCATGTCTGTCAACTAAAGCATCAATTGCAGAAACCATTGCCTGGTAACCGAAATTACAAAGAATCGTATCTTCTTTTTTTGATAATTTAGATAAGCCTTGTTCCAATTGCTCATGTAGATCAGAGTTTCCACTCATCATACGTGCGCCCATTGGTAAAGCCAAACCGAATTTTTCTGCACCTTCTGCATCTGCTTTTCTTACTTCCGGATGATTCGCTAATCCTAAATAATTATTTAAACTCCAGTTCAGTAATTTTTTTCCTCTAAAACCCATGTGTGGAGATACTTCTCCCTCTAATTTTGGGAATGTGAAATAACCGTGTGATGCTTTTGAGTGCTCACCAATTGGCCCCATGTTTTTTTCAATTTTCTCGAATATATCTTTCATAATAATTTGGAATTTTAGAATAACTGATTTTGTAAATAAAGTTGTAAAAGTAAGAAAATTAAATGATTTTTTTGATGACTCTTAGCATGTGTGAGTATTTTTTAGTGCCGGTATGAAAAATGCCATAATGATCAAATTTATCAACACGAACGCTTCCACTAGCGTGTATAATCTGCTGATTATCAAGTATTATTCCCACATGAACAATGTTACCGGCCTCGTTATCAAAAAAGGCCAGATCACCCGGTACGGCTTCCTCCACAAAAGAAAGCGGAGAACCCAATTCAACCTGTTGACTTGCATCTCGAGGCAATTTATAACCATTTAATTTATAGACTAATTGCGTAAAACCGGAACAATCAATACCAAAAGGGCTACGCCCACCCCACAAATACGGAGCATTTAAAAACAAATAAGCCGTTTCAATCACATCTTTGATCGATCTTTTTTGAGTACAGTTTATTGTATTTCCTTCAAATGCAAAGGATAAATTACTAATAGAAACATTGGTATTTTTAAAATTAAATAAGGTAGCCCCAATCGTTAAAGGTGTTACAGAATTTGTATCAGTATTATTGATCACCTGAACTAACTCCGAACTAAGGGTATTTTGATCGATGTTTTTGAAATCGGATGCTGAAATTGACGTGTGTTGTTTGGCGCTGATCCAACAGGGGTAATTATCGTAAGAAGTAGTGATCTGGATCCAATCTTCTTTATCCTCAACAACTGTATAGGTTTCGCCGAATAGTAATTGAGTCACCATTTCGCTGGTGCTGGATGCTTCCTTGCGACAAGGAACAATACTAAGTGTACAAATGCCAAAACTCATTAGGTAAATTTAAAAGGGAAATTGTGATATTTTTCCAACTCTTGAAATAGTTATTCACTTTCAATTATTAATTCCGAAAATAGCTGTTTTAAGCTTAATTTTGAGGCCTCAATATTTACATTAATACTTCAATGAAGATACTATATAATTACGTAAAATCCCATAAATCTCTTTTAATATTAGCGCTTGTTTTAGCTACTATTAATCAATGTTTTTCTCTTTGTGATTCTATTATTACAGGTAAACTGATCAATAAATTTAGTGCTCCTCATACAGAAGACGGCAATACTTATTACTGGCATATTGGTGATGATTTGAACAGTTTTATCAAAAGCTTAATGGTATTCCTTGGTTTATCTATAGGCGCAGCGCTAATGTCGCGTATTGCTAAAAACTTTCAGGATTATTTTACCAATATTATTATACAAAGAACCGGGGCTCAGATGTATACCGATGGCATTAAAAAAGCGTTAGAACTACCATATCATGATTTTGAAGATCAACGAAGCGGAGAGACTTTAGGTAAATTGCAAAAAGTAAAAACAGATTGCGAAAAATTTATCACCTTGTTCATTTCCATGTTCTTTCAATCGATAGTGGGAATTTTATTTGTGGTAGTATACGCTATTAATATTCATTGGTTATTAGGTCCTTTATTTTTAGCAACTGTTCCCGTAATTGCATTTGTAAGTTCATTTTTAGGGAAGAAAATAAAATTAGTATCAAAACAAATATTAGGCGAAACAACTGCGTTAGCAGGAGCCACCACCGAATCATTAAGAAACATTGAATTGGTAAAAAGTTTAGGATTAACGAATCAGGAAGTGAATCGTTTAAATACAACTACTATTAAAATATTAGGACTTGAATTAAAAAAAGTACGTTTCATTCGCAGTTTAAGTTTTATACAAGGTACTACCGTTCATTTAGTACGGACCGTCCTAGTGTTTACCTTATATTTATTTGTATTTAACGGTATCATTAAAATAGGAGACTTAATTACTTTAATGTTTTTCTCTTTCTTTATTTTTAACCCTTTACAGGAATTAGGAAATGTAATTGCCGTGTATAATGAAACACAAGCTTCTATGGATAATTTCAGTAAACTGATGAATTCTAAAAGCGAACCAAAACCAATTAACCCTAAAACAATTGGTCCTATTAACCATTTACGCTTTTCAAACATTTCATTTAAACATCAAACTGCAAAAATGCATGCTGTAAGCGGCATCTCTTTTGAAGCCAGTGCCGGCGAAACCATTGCTTTTGTTGGCCCATCGGGTAGCGGTAAAACAACGTTAGTGAAAATGTTAGTTGGTTTATATAATCCGGAAGAAGGAACTATTTTTTACAACTCGAAAAATGCTAAAGATATTGACTTAACTGAATTACGTCAACAATTAGGTTTTGTAACTCAGGATCCACAATTATTTTCGGGTACAATCAAAGACAATTTATTGTTTGTGAAACCATCTGCCACTGATGAAGAGATAAATGACGTCTTAAGAAAAGCCGCTTGTCATAATTTATTAAAGCGGGCAGAAAATGGCATCAATAGTACCATTGGAGAAGGTGGAATAAAAGTTTCGGGTGGGGAAAAACAACGTTTATCAATTGCCAGAGCACTGTTAAGAGAACCTCATTTATTGATCTTTGATGAAGCTACTTCTGCTTTAGATTCGATCACTGAAGAAGAAATTACACAAACCATCAGAGATATTTCTTCTAAACAAAACCAGATCACAGTGTTGATTGCACATCGTTTATCAACGATCATGCATGCTGACAAAATATTTGTATTAGAACAAGGGAAAATCATTGAGCAAGGTAAACACCAGGATCTATTAAATGAAAAAGGGTTATACTATGCGATGTGGAGACAACAGATTGGCGAACGAAAATCAGATGTTGTTACTAACGGAGGAAGTTAATTAGGGTTCATTTTAAAAATCAATCTTTTTTACTTTCTTTTGCTTGAACAAAAGAAACAAAATTCAAGGCGAAAAGCCATATCCATTTTTTCTTCGCTCGAAAAAACTTCGCAATCCCGCCAGAAAAAAATGTATATCGCACCTTTTCGCCAAAATCAACCGCACACTTACCAACGTATGCAGTAGTGATGCTATAGTTTTTATTAAATTCAAAAATATCCTAGTATCTATATTGAAAAAAAACTCTAATTCAATGAATTTTATCAGAAAATAAAAGTACTAGATTAAGCCAAATCAATTCTCAACAAACATTGCCATTAAAGGAGAATCAGTAAAATAGATGCCTTTATCAGCCGTTAACATAAAAGGAACAGTTACGGTAAAACTATCGTTTACAATTAATTTTACATGAAGTAAGATCTTACCTTTAAAAGTAACATCTAATGGCTTTTTATTGGCAATGCTATATTCGCTATAGGATACTATAAAATCAGGGCTTGCAGCCATCTCTTCAAAAGATTCAAATAAATCTCTATATGATTCTATATAAGGTTTAAGGATCTCAAGAGAATCCGATTTGGTTCTTACTTTTTTATCTTTAAAAATAGCCGATTGATTTACAAAAGCTAAATACTGCGAAGAATCTTTTAAACTAACCGAGTTAAAGGTTTTGGTTAGCAGCGTATCAATATTTGAAAAAGTAGTTTGTGCAAAAAATTGAGTAGAGATAAAAAGAAAAAAAACGATTATGTATTTATAAGGTTTCATTAATGAGTTTTATCAATTTTTGTTTTTCTGTTTGCCAGTTATTTTCTGCTGCTGCTTTTTGAGTATTTGCTTTACTAATTAAATAATCATCGCTGTTTAGAAAAGATTGAATCTGTTCGGCTATATGCTCAGGTTGATGATTTTCAATAAATGTGCCAACATGATAGCTTTTAACAATGTTTTCGATTTCGGGTAATTTAGTCGCCAAAACAGGAATGCCTGCATGGATATAATCAAACACTTTATTAGGTAAGCTAAAATGATAATTCATATTGGTATCCTTATCAATTGTAACTCCCAGATCTGAATTAACTGTATATTGCCTTAATTCGGCAGCCGGAATCTTATCAATGAATTTAACTTTATTTTGCAATTGTAATTTAACCACATTGGCCTTTAATTGATGAATCACATCTCCACTACCAATGATCAATAATAGAAATTCTTCATTTAAATATTGAAAAGCCTCTACTAATTCTTCAGCGCCACGTTGCACATTAATACCGGCGCCTTGCAGGATGATTATTTTTTTATCTGCCGGTAAATTTAATTCTGAACGAGTTTTTACAACATCAAGCTTAGTATAGTTAGGAATGTTTCTTACAAACTCAAATGGCACTTTATATTTTTTGGTGAAATACTCAGCAATACTTTGATTAACGGTTAAACAGTATTTTAATTTAGGAACTATACGAGATTCCAACTTTTCCCAAATACGTTTTTTTGTAGGGTTAGTTTGCAACTCGGGTACTTCACAAAAAATTTCATGACTGTCATAAATCAGTTTAATACCTTTTAATTTAGATACCACATAATTTGGCCAAAGCGTATCCAAGTCATTAGCCAGTAAAATATCTGCTTTATGAAATAATAAAAAGAGAAATAATCTCAGATTAAAAAAGAAATAAAATTGTGGGCCTTGTTCAAACAACAACGTCATGCGTTTGCATTCGTAATCGCGTTTTGTTAAAGGTTGAGAATCTTTTTTTTGTCGGCCTACTAATAACACCTCATAATTTAAATCCTGCAAAACAGAACAAGTACGGGCAACTCGCTGGTCGGTAACCAGGTCGTTGATGACAGAGACTATGATTTTCTTTTTTTGCAAGATCTAAAGGTAGTGTTTTTTGCGGATGGCTTATCCCCCTTTGGAGGGGGCAGGGGGAGGATTTTCTTTCAATAATTCAATTGTTGCTAAAATAACTTCTCTAACTCTTTTAATTTCATTTAAAACTTCTTCTCCTTTAAATCGAATCACTTTAAAACCTGCATTTTCTAATCTTTGTTGCCTTATAATATCATTTTCTATTACATCTTCTAATAAATGAGAATAACCATCAACTTCAATAATTAATTTCAGTTCTTTACACATAAAATCAGCTATATAGTTTAGTACTGGACGTTGACGATTAAAAGTATATCCCATTTGTTTCGCTCTAAGAGCATATTTCCATAAACAAGCCTCGGCTTTAGTCATTTGCATTCTGTTTTCGTTAGCAAATGGCTGCAGATTTTTATTATATAATAAATGGTTATCTTTTTTTGCAATCATTTTCCTCCCCCGCCCTACGGGCACCCCCTCAAGAGGGGGAAATTTTCCTCACAATTTTTTATTTTATTTTCTTCAACAAATCCTGAGCTGCCTGATAAGGATTGATCAGGTTTTTCTCTAGTTGTTTTTCTATTTTATGAATTTCTTCATTAATATGGGCATTAGAATAAAAACGTTCTATTAATGTATCGTGAATGGTTTGATGTAACCATTGTTTAGTTTGTTTCGTTCTTTTCTGATCAAAATAGCCATTAGCCATTGTATGACGAGAGTATTTATCGATCATATCATATACCTCAGAAATTCCTTTATTCTCTGTACTCGAGCAAGTTAATACTTCAGGTATCCAATTACTTTCGGTTGGCGGAAATAAATGCAAGGCTCTTGCATACTCTCCTCTTGCCAATTTTGCTTTATCTATATTATTTCCATCCGCTTTGGTAATAACCATACCATCTGCCATTTCCATAATACCACGTTTGATACCCTGTAATTCATCGCCTGCACCTGCTAACATTAATAACAAAAAGAAATCCGTTAACTGATGAACAGCGGTTTCACTTTGTCCTACTCCAACGGTTTCTACCAACACATAATCATAACCGGCAGCTTCGCAAATAATAATACTCTCTTTTGTTTTGCGCGCTACTCCTCCTAAACTGCCTGAGCTAGGCGAAGGACGAATAAACGCCTTAGGATGAATGGACAATTGTTCCATACGGGTTTTGTCACCCAGGATACTTCCTTTGCTTAACTGAGAGCTCGGATCGATAGCTAATACTGCCAATTTATGACCGCGATTAATCACCTCTAAACCAAAACTTTCAATAAAGGTACTCTTACCAACTCCGGGAACACCTGTAATACCCAACCTGAACGACTTACCGCTATGCTTAATAATAGCATTGATAATTTGCTGAGCTTGCTCCTGATGTTCTTGCTTAGTTGATTCCACTAATGTAATAGCCTTACTCACAAAAGAAATATGAGACGATAAAATACCATCTGTAAATTCGTTTATGTTAAAGGTGTTTTTCATTTAATTTCTCGCAGATTTCCGCAGAGTGATAGCGCTAATGTACGCAGATTTATTTATTTGAATAGAATGCTTCAATATATAGCTCTTCCACTTTTTTTCTTGCCCATTCTGTTTTGCGTAAAAATGTTAAGCTTGATTTGATACTTGGATTTTCTTTAAAACATTTGATGTCGATGTGATATGCTAATCCATCCCATCTATAGCGCACAAGTAATTCTTCCAAAATACTTTGTAGAGTTTTACCGTGTAAGGGGTTATTCGGTTGAGACATAAATTACTTAGTATAATTTTCAGTAGCTTTTCTTACACTACCATGTTTTAATAATAAGGCCTTAGCGGCTTCGTAATCTTCCAGTCCGGTATTTTTCATTAACATTTTTGTTCCTCTGTCAACCAACTTATCATTACTCAAAGCCATGTCCACCATTTTATTACCTTTTACTCGTCCTAACTTTATCATTACGGAAGTAGAGATCATATTAAGCACCAACTTTTGCGCAGTACCTGATTTCATACGTGTGGAG
>Ga0066415_1000033_pt1 | contig 21748 bp, 20 predicted proteins | sample LakWasMet21_HOW5_2_FD_59542 | JGI IMG/M metagenome (GOLD analysis project Ga0066415, IMG submission 59542) | Freshwater sediment methanotrophic microbial communities from Lake Washington under simulated oxygen tension - Sediment Metagenome 21_HOW5 | ecosystem: Environmental > Aquatic >... | reverse complement strand
ATGGCCGAAGCGGAAGGTTTGCAAGCACACAAAAATGCGGTAACAATAAGAATTAACGATAACAAATAACAATATGACTTTTATTTTAGAAAACATACTCAGGGAAAACATTAAACAATTAGTTCCTTATTCTTCGGCACGCGATGAATACCAAGGAACGGAAGGTGTTTTTTTGGACGCGAACGAAAACCCCTTGGGATCACCTTTAAGTAGTAATTATAATCGTTATCCTGATCCTTTACAATTAAAGGTAAAAGAAAAAATCAGTACTTTAAAAGGAATATCTGTAGATAATATTTTTTTAGGTAACGGAAGTGATGAAGCGATTGATATTTTATTTCGTGCCTTTTGTGTACCAGGAAAAGATAATGTGATTATTTGTCCTCCGACTTACGGTATGTATGAGGTTTCGGCTAATATTAACAATGTGAAGGTTTTTAAAACGCCATTAGTTGCCGAGACGTTTCAATTAGATACAGCATCTATTTTAAATTTCGTAAATGCTAATACTAAGTTGGTTTTTATATGTTGTCCAAATAATCCAACTGGTAACGGAGTTAAATGGAATGATATCAAAATAATATTAGAATCTTTTAAAGGAATTGTTGTTGTTGACGAAGCTTATATTGATTTTGCAAGCTATAATAGTTTAATTCCTGAGTTATCTAAATATAGAAATCTGGTGATTTTGCAAACTTTTTCAAAAGGTTGGGGTTTGGCTGGTTTACGCGTTGGCATGGCATTCGCTTCAAAAGCGATCATAAATGTGTTTAATAAAATTAAACCACCATATAATATTAATGAGCTATCCCAGCAATTGGTTTTAGAAGCATTGAACAATAAAGCACAGATAGATTTGTGGGTAAAAGAAATCATTATCGAAAGAGAGAAATTAAGAGCTGAACTGCCACAATTTCCCTTTGTATTAAAGATTTATCAGAGCGAAGCTAATTTTTTATTAGTTAAAACAGTAGATGCAACAGGCATTTATAATTTTCTGGTATCAAATAAAATTGTGGTCCGTAATCGATCTAATGTTATTTTATGCAATAACTGTATACGTATTTCAATAGGAACTCAGCAGGAAAACAAACAATTAATAGAAACACTTAAAAAATATTAAAATGAAAAAAGTATTGTTTATAGACCGTGACGGTACATTAATTTGGGAACCACCTGTGGATTTTCAAATTGATAGTTTTGAAAAACTAAAATTTTTACCCGGGGTGTTTACCTGGTTAGGAAAAATTGTTCGTGAGTTAAATTACGAATTAGTGATGGTGACTAATCAGGATGGTTTGGGAACCGATTCTTTTCCTGAAGAAACATTTTGGCCGGTACACAATTTAATGATGAATACCTTAAAGGGTGAGGGCATTATATTTTCAGATGTGTGTATTGATAGAAGTTTTGAAAAAGATAACGCACCAACAAGAAAACCAAATACAGGAATGCTCACTAAATATTTAGGAGGGGACTATGACTTACTAAATTCATTTGTGATTGGTGATAGATTAACAGACGTAAAGCTAGCACAGAAGTTAGGAGCTAAATCGATCTTTATTAATAATTATGATTCACCGAATGGTTTTGAAGAGACGATTGCTTTGAAAACAAATAGCTGGGAAGAAATTTATAATTATCTAAAAATACCTGAGCGTAAAATAACCCATGTTCGTCACACAAAGGAAACAGATATTGTCATAGAATTAAATTTGGATGGCTCAGGGAAATCAACAATTTCAACTGGTATTGCTTTTTTTGATCACATGTTAGAGCAAATCGCTAAGCACGGTAATATCGATTTAAAAATCGATGCTAAAGGTGATTTACACATTGATGAACACCATACGATTGAAGATGTTGGACTTGCTTTAGGAGAAGCATTTTTAAAAGCTTTGGATTATAAAATGGGAATTGAACGTTATGGTTTTTGTTTACCAATGGACGATTGTTTAGCCCAAGTTGCTTTAGATTTTGGAGGTAGAAACTGGATTGTTTGGGAAGCGGAATTTAAACGTGAAAAAATCGGAGAGATGCCAACCGAAATGTTTCCCCACTTTTTTAAATCGTTTAGCGATACATCTAAATGTAATTTGAACATTAAAGCAGAAGGGCAAAACGAACATCATAAAATAGAAGGCATTTTTAAAGCTTTTGCAAAGGCAATAAAAATGGCAATCAAACGCGATGTAAATAATATGACCTTGCCAAGCACAAAAGGAGTTTTATAAATAACACATTTAACTTGTCACTTCGTCCCGATAGCTATCGGGAGGAGTCGAGAAGCAATTATAATAAACAAATGAAAGTATCAATTATAAAATACAATGCCGGTAATGTACAATCCGTGCTATTTGCTTTAGAGCGAATAGGGATCAACGCTATTGTTACTGACGACGTTGAATTATTAAAAACATCAGATAAGATTATTTTTCCTGGTGTTGGCGAAGCCTCTACAGCGATGAAGTATTTGAAAGGAAAAAACCTAGACGTCCTAATTAAAAATCTGGAACAACCGGTTTTAGGAATTTGTTTGGGAATGCAATTACTATGCAAGCATAGTGAAGAGGGGAATACTGAGTGTTTGGGGATTTTTGACACGAAAGTAAAACGTTTCTCTTCTCCCTTTGAAGGGGGTGTCCGCAGGACGGGGGATGTTAAAATACCTCAAATAGGGTGGAACACAATAGAGTCTTTAGATTCTATACTTTTTCATCGCTTTAACGAAAATGAATACATGTATTTTGTGCATAGTTATTATGCAGAACTTTGTTCTAATACCACTGCAAAAACAAATTATCAATTGAGTTACAGTTCTGCTTTACAAAATAAAAATTTTTACGGTGTGCAGTTTCACCCCGAAAAATCAAGTGATGCAGGCGAACAGTTATTAAAGAATTTTATAAAACTAACATGAATCAATTTCAAATTATACCGGCCATAGATATTATTGATGGAAAATGCGTGCGTTTAACGCAAGGCGACTATTCAAAGAAGACGGTCTACAATGACGATCCTTTAGAGGTTGCAAAACAATTTGAAGATGTTGGGATTGAGCGGTTGCATTTAGTAGACTTGGATGGCGCTAAACAAGGAACCGTTATAAATTATCAAGTGTTAGAAAGCCTTGCATCTAACACAAAGCTGACTATTGATTTTGGAGGAGGTATAAAAACAGAAGAAGACTTAAGCAAAGTATTTAATGAAGGCGCATCTATTGCTACTATTGGCAGTTTAGCAGTGAAAAATAAATCATTATTTTTTTCATGGATCCAAAAATATGGTGCTGATAAATTCTTACTTGGCGCCGATGTGAAGGAAGAACAAATTGCGATTGGGGGTTGGTTAGAAACCACTAATATTTCTGTTTTTGATTTTGTGAAAGAAAATATGAATCAGGGAATTAAGACAATTTTTTGCACCGATATTTCTAAAGATGGCTTACTAAAAGGACCTTCTGTTGAATTGTATGAAAAATTGATCATGCAGAATAATTCACTTCAATTAATAGCCAGTGGTGGCGTAAGTTGTGTAGATGATTTGTACGCACTGAAAGATATGGGTTGTTCGGGAGCAATAGTAGGGAAAGCTATTTATGAAGAGAAGATCACGTTAAACGATTTAAAACAATTTATGTAAATGTTAACTAAACGTATTATCCCCTGTTTGGATATTAAAGATGGAAGAACTGTAAAGGGAATCAATTTCGTAGACATTAAGGATGCCGGCGACCCCGTGGAGCTGGCGGTGAATTACTGTTTACAAGGAGCCGATGAGTTGGTGTTTTTAGATATTACCGCAACTAATGAAAAAAGAAAAACACTGGCCCAATTGGTAACTCAAATTGCTAAACACATTAATATTCCATTCACGGTTGGTGGAGGCATCAGTACTATAAAAGATGTATCGTTATTATTGCAAGCAGGTGCCGATAAAATATCGATTAATACCAGCGCAGTGAAAAACCCTAATCTGATAAAAAGTATTGCTGATGAATTTGGAAGTCAGTGTGTAGTATTGGCTATTGATACAAAGTTTGAAAGTAATGATTGGTTCGTGTATACTAATGGCGGCAAAATCAAAACAGAATTAAAAACGATTGATTGGGCAAAGCAAGCAGCTGAATTAGGAGCAGGCGAAATTTTGTTAACGTCCATGAATAATGATGGCACAAAAAAAGGCTTTGCCAATAACATTACTAAACTGGTTTCAGAGACGGTTAATGTGCCTGTTATTGCTAGTGGTGGTGCAGGCAATATGGAACATTTTAAAGATGCATTTATTGATGGAAAAGCGGACGCCGCTTTAGCCGCCAGCGTATTTCATTACAAAGAAATCGAGATCAAAAAGTTAAAAAATTATTTACAAGCTAATCAAATACAAGTTAGAATTTAAATTAATTTCTCTTGCTTTTCCGCCAACTGGCGGATAGTAATGACGATCACATAAAACTATAAAATATGAATCTAAATTTTACAAAATCAACAGACGGATTAATTCCTGTGGTGATACAAGACAATCTAACCAACAAAGTATTAATGCTTGGTTATATGAATCAAGAAGCGTTTGAGAAAACTCAAAAAGAAAAAAGAGTTACTTTTTTCTCGAGATCTAAAAATCGCTTATGGACCAAGGGAGAGGAGAGCGGAAACTTTTTAGATGTCGATCAGATTTTGGTTGACTGTGATAATGATACCGTTTTGATAAAAGCATCACCTGTTGGCGCTGTTTGCCATACAGGAGCCGATACGTGCTTTAATGAAAAAAACGAACAGGATGATTTTTTACGTCAGTTACAATCTATCATTGAATCAAGAAAAAATAATCCAACTGACACTTCTTATGTGGCGTCTTTATTTAAAAAAGGGATGAATAAAATTGCTCAAAAAGTGGGCGAAGAAGCGGTGGAATTAGTGATTGAAGCAAAAGACGAAAACGATGAATTGTTTATGGGAGAAGCCGCCGATCTATTATTCCATTATTTGATACTATTAACAGCCAAACAGAAAAAACTGGAAGATGTGGTTTTAGTGTTAAAAGAAAGACACCAAAAACGATAAATCAAGAATAAACATTTACCTAAAACGAATTAGGTTACGTGTTAATAATTTTATTAACTTAGTGTCAATGGATTTGTTAAAGAGGAAATACATAATTATTGCCCTTACCTTTATGTGTGCTTTCGTGAGTTCATTCATGCAAGCTCAACAAGAAAGGTTTGACAGTTTAAAAGTGATTCTTAAACAAATTACTACTCCAAAAGCCAAAACGGCCATTTTATTAGATATTGCGAATAGTATCTATAATTCTTCTCCTGATTCATCCATCGGATACTGTGAACAAGCTGAGCGTTTGAGTAAAAAACACAACCTGAAAGTTCAACATGCCTTATCTCTTAATTGCGAATCGCGGTATTTATTATTGAAGGGCGATTTAAAAAATTCAATGGTTAATTTGAACGAAGCAATTCTTATTTTAGAAAAATTTGGAGAAAAAAAAGGGCTGGCAAAAAGTTATTCATTAAAAGCGATTGCTCTTAGCCGTTTAAACAGGCATAAAGAAGCAATAGATTATTTACTGCGCGCCAAAAAATTATATAAGGCAATTAAAAATACGGATGGATTGGTAGCGGTACTCACAAATTTATCTAACACCTACTGCAAAGTAAACGAATATCAAAAGGGCTTAGATGCATTAAAAGAACTTGACAAATTAAATTACTCTAAAGGCGGCAGTGAATTTTTTACAGAAATTAGTTATGGGAATATTTATTATAACTTAAATCAGTATGAAGAGGCCATTTCTCATTATGATAAATGCGCACAGGTTGCCCAACGTTATAAAATGGTTGATAGCGAGATAACCGCTTTAACTAAAATAGGCGAATGTTTTCAAAAACTAAATCGTATTGCAGAAGCAAAAAGCTACTATTACCAAGCATTAAATTTGTCGCGGATTAACCATTTAATGGTTGAGGAAGCTGACGCACTGAAAGGAATTGTTACGGTATTTGAACACGAAAGAGATTATCAAAATGCATTTACATCGCTTAAACAATATAAGATCATCGAAGATTCCATTTTTAATTTGGAAAAATTAAAAAATATTAATGAGGTTGAAAATAAATTGAATCTTACCGAAAAGGAAAAGATCATTGCGCAGCAAAATTTTGCCCTTGAAAAAGAAAAAGTCGAACTAGCATCTACAAAAAATAAAGCGTTGTTACTTATTGCAGGATTGATCATTGCCGTGGGAGCATTTATTTTTTCTGTTTACCTCAGTAGACGCACCAAAAAATTGTTCTCTCTTATTCAAAAACAAAAAAAGGAGGTCGAATCTCAAAAAGAAATCATTGAAATTAAGAACAAAGATGTAATGGATTCCATAAACTACGCTCAACATATTCAAAGTAGCATGTTGCCGTCGCCCAAAACCATGAATGAATCTTTTACCGAAAATTTTGTTCTATATAAACCAAAAGATATTGTAGCCGGAGATTTTTATTGGACAGAAATGATCTATAATAAACCAATTTTAGCAGTTTGTGATTGTACGGGGCACGGTGTTCCGGGAGCAATGGTAAGTATAGTAGCGTGTAATGCTTTGAACAGGGCTACCAAAGAATTTAAATTATATAACCCGGCATTGATCTTTGATAAAGTAAATGAGCTTATGCAGGAAACATTTTCTAAAAGTGAATATGAGATCTCTGATGGGATGGATGGATCTATTTGTGTATTTGATTATGGTGGCATGAAGATGTATATTGCAGGAGCCAACAACCCTGTGTGGATATTCAGACCGGCAGGTTTGGTATCCGAAGATGGCGATGAACAATGGCAATTAATAGAGGTTGAACCCGACAAACAGCCTATTGGAAAATTTAAGGAAGAGGTAATTCCTTTTCGACTTAGTACAAAAACCATTGAAAAGGGAGATATGATCTATTTATTTACGGATGGCATAGCCGATCAGTTTGGTGGACCAAAAGGAAAAAAATTTAAATATAAACAATTAGAGGAATTGTTGGGTTCATTTGCCATGTTGCCCTGTACCGAACAAAAACAAAAATTAAACAAAGCCATTGAAGATTGGAAAGGCCATTTGGATCAGGTAGATGATATACTGATCGTAGGCATTCGAATTTAGACGAATAAATTTTAAATCTTGCTAAATAATAATGTGTAAATTTGCCAACTCACATGGCAGAAAACACAGACGATAATTCTTTGCAAATGTCCTTTATGCAACACCTGGAAGCGCTCAGGTGGCATTTGGTAAGAAGTGCTTTAGCAATAGCCATAATAGGTATTGCATTATTCTTCTTTAACAATTTTTTATTTGATACGGTTATTTTTGGGCCATTAAAACAAGACTTTATTTCTTACAGAGCCTTGTGCGCTTTAGGCTATAAAATAGGGGCCGGAGATGTGATGTGTTTAACCGTTAATACACCACATTTACAAACACTCTCTGCTTCCGAGCAGTTTTTTACCCACATGTGGATCGCACTTTTGGGAGGCATTATTTTAGCCTTTCCCTATGTGTTATATGAATTATGGAAATTTATTAAACCCGCATTAAAAGATACAGAGTCTTCTCCGGCTAAGCTTTTTGTATTTGTTTCATCCATACTTTTTTTAATTGGTATTTTCTTTGGCTATTTTTTATTATTCCCAATGTCTTATAATTTCTTGATTAATTATCAATTATCTGATAGTGGTATTGTTCAAACCAATAATACCTTAGATGATTATATTTCTTTGATCTCAACAATGACCTTGGTTTCCGGTATCGTATTTGAATTACCGGTATTGGTTTATTTTTTAACACGCCTTACATTGTTAACGCCGGAGTTCATGAGGAAATACCGTAAGTATGCCGTTGTTGTTATTTTAATTGCCGCAGCGATCATCACACCATCTCCTGATGTAACTTCGCAAATGGTGGTAGCAGTACCCATGTATTTATTGTATGAGATAAGTATTTTTGTTAGTGCTTATGTTGTGAAAAAACATCATTTAAAATAAACATACATGTCTGGTCAAATCAAAGAATTTAACGAGTATCGTGCTAAAATGAATGAAGTTATTTTGGCTAAAGATAATTTAGTTATTAAGCGATTATTTAATTTAGATACACAAACCTATGCCGAAGGCGCATTGAATGTTAAAACTAAAGAAATGTTAGGTTTGGTAGCAAGCATGGTATTACGTTGTGATGATTGTATTAAATACCATTTGGAAAAATGTCATCAGCAAGGTTGCACTACCGAAGAAGTATACGAAATATTTGCTGTAGCTAATATTGTTGGCGGCACTATTGTAATCCCTCACACCCGTCGTGGCGCCGAATTCTGGGAAGAATTAAAGAAACAATAATTTACTGTTACTTTTTTGTTTGGATTTCGTTATGAGAATAAATGACGAAGCGAACTTATATCATCCCCCTGTTTTTTAGTTCTCAACTATTTTGTCAAACAGACGAAACGTTTAACTCAAGTACGGAGTTTGGTGTATCTCATGGAACCTATGCTAATGTTTGTTTTCAAAGTCCTCAAGTAAAATGGGAACAGTCTGACGAGTTAAATAAGCCTACATATTCATCGCCAATAGGTCAAACGCAATTTGGATTTAATTTTGGTTTTTTTATGTGGAAACCGTTATCTCATTCAATGATATTGAGACCTGCTCTGGAAACCGCTTTTTCCAATTTATGTTTGCACCAGTTACCAAAAGTAAGGGCAAGGTCATTAGATATTAATTTTTATGTTCCTATGATGTTTATGCTGACCAAACCTAATAAGCATGGCATTATTTATTTGGCACGTAATATGAGTTGTTATTTAACTACTAAACAACCGTATATTATTATTGGGCCAAAACTATGTTTGAAACAATTTGATAAAGGATTTCGAGAAAGGGGATTTAAGAATGAAAGGTGTTTGGGTGCAATGATCGGCTACGGCATTCAGTACGATTTTCACGGCACTAAGGTTGCCCCGGAGATCAGTTATAGTTTTGAAATTACTCAACAAAACAAAATAACCATGCAGCAAAAAATAACACACGCTGTTTCGTTAACCATTAATGTGTTTTAGAAAAATTTATTGAATTCTTCTTAAATTAACTTCTTTAGGAGGATTAATGATCATCGGAAATTTCTCAATTTTCACAGAGCTACTGTCCAACCCAAAAGCTTTAGCTTCACTTAAACTGAAGCGTTTCATTAAGAAATAACTATTTAAAATAATTTTTTCAAATAACGGTAATTCATTTTCGTATGACAAGAATTTTTCAAGTACCACAAATTTGAAGTCGCCGATAATATTATTTTTATTTAAGGATTCGTAACGGCTGGTAATATCTACTTCTTTGTTTTTTACTAAGTCTTCCACAACTTTTCTAAACATCAAATTCACTTTTGGGGCAATTCTAAACCCTAATCTAAAATCAACGCGAATAATGTCATCTTCGGCTACATGAATAACTTTATAGTCCATGCGATAAGGCTCATCTACAACATCTACGTGTACAAACCAATAAATATCGGCACGTTTTGGGCGTTTTTGTAAGATCGAATAAATAACCTTTGCTTCAATTTCTTCAGGGTTATTAGCCCCCGTCATATATACCAAGTGGGTAGCATATTTTGGAATAGAATCGTCATTACTCAGATCTACTAACTTTTGTTGATGTTCGGCTAAAGGTACCAGATCTACGTACCGTGCACGTATCTTTTTTGCTAAATACCAAATGGTCATCACGCTCATCAACATGGATGCAATTAATAAAGTGATCCAACCTCCATGTGTAAATTTGCTGAGATTAGCTGCTAAAAATGCAAACTCAATCAATAGATACATGGTGATGATCGTGTAAATAAAAAATTGGTTGTAACGTTTCATGTGCATATAAAAGTTCAACAGCGTTGTTGTCATTAACATACACAACACAATGGCTAAACCATAAGCAGCTTCCATTTTCCCTGATTCTTTAAAATAAAGAACAACGCCTATACAACCTGCTAATAATAACCAGTTTAAAGAAGGTATGTATAACTGACCTTTTAATTCAGAAGGATATTTCACACGAACTTTTGGCCATAAATTTAAGCGCATCGCTTCATTAATTAAACTAAATGAGCCACTGATCAAGGCTTGAGAGGCAATAATGGCTGCCATAGTAGCAATGGCAATTCCATAAGGTAAAAATCCACTAGGCATTACCGCATAAAAAGGATTTGATGTGCTTAATGAGCCCAATGTTTTCCCTTCATGTGCAATTAAAAAAGCGCCTTGTCCAAAGTAATTTAATACCAACATGGATTTAACAAATATCCAGGAAATACGAATATTTTGTTTACCACAGTGTCCCAGGTCCGAATATAAAGCTTCAGCTCCGGTTGTACAAAGAAATACGGCACCTAAAATTAAATAACCCGATGGATGAATTTGCAATAAATGATAAGCATAATAAGGATTTAAAGAGGATAAAATATGCCAATCACCAGCTAATTGAGAAATTCCTAAAATCCCCAACATAAGAAACCAAGCCATCATTAATGGCCCAAAAAACTTTCCAATAAAGCTGGTACCGAATTGCTGGATGAAAAATAAACCACATAAAATCCCGATAACAATAGGTACAGTATTTAATTCTGGGCTATACACTTTTAAACCTTCAATGGCTGCTGAAACAGAAATTGGAGGAGTAATGATGCCGTCGGCTAATAAAGCACTACCGCCTACAATAGCCGGCACCAATAACCATTTAAACTTGGTTCTTCTAACAAGGGTATATAATGAAAAAATACCCCCTTCGCCTTTGTTGTCTGCTCTTAACGTAAGGATAACGTATTTGATAGTAGTTTGTAAAGTTAATGTCCAAAAGATACAGGAAATGGCGCCTTTTACAACATCTGCATTAATGGCATCTTTACCAACAATAGCACTCATTACGTATAAAGGCGACGTACCAATATCTCCATAAATAATTCCGAGTGTAACAATAAGACCAGCAATTGTAACCTTGCTTAATTGACCATGATGATGAGAGCTCATTTGGTGAGTTTTTGTTTAGGGGAGCAAAGTTACTACTATTACAAACGCCAAATAGATTTTTAGTTAAATAATTATAAAATAAATGCTTTAAAAAATTTGACTTTTTGATAGTAAAACTGTTTACTTGCAAAAACCTGTTTTTAGCAATGATTTTAATAAATTTCACTATCTTTAAATACTAGTTTAATGTTTGAAAAGCCCTAAGCAGTCTGAAAAAAAATCGTCACATAATTACTATTTGTTTGCTGTTTTGCTTAAAAGCGAATTCGCAAAATTTTAAAGCCGGTAACTTTACGTACAATTGGTTGAATGGGTATACTTATCAAATAAAACTTGAAACTTTCACAGAAATTAATAGCTCAAATTTAGATTTATGTGAAGTTATGATGTGTTTTGGCGACGCAATGTCAGCAGTTGTTTTAAGGAGTAATGGCCCTGTTGCCGGAGGATGTTCTCCTGCCCATGACGGAGTAATGATTACTCCAGTAATAAAATGGAGTGAATATGTAACAACACATTCTTTTCCTGGACCAGGTAATTATCAGTGTCAATATGTGAGTAGTAATAGAAATTCTGGGATTATTAATATTCCAAATTCCGTTAACACTAATTCATCTTTTGGTTATTTTTTGAATATCCCAACTTTTTCGTCAGGACAAAATAGTAGCCCAACTTTTTCTAATATTCCTTTAGCTTATGGTTGTAGTAATCATACGTTTACTTATAATCCATTAGCAACTGATATAGATAATGATAGTTTAACTTATAGCATCCTTTCTTGTAGAAACTCAACTTCTACAGTTATTCCAGGATATAGCTTTCCTGTGCCCGGCACATTCAGTATTAATGCTGTAACAGGTGATTTAAGTTGGAATAATCCATCAATGAATGGAGATTATAATGTGATCATCAAAATTGAGGAATGGAGAAAGAATGATGATGGAAATAATTTCCTGGTAGGTTATACAGAACGTGATACACAAATAAAAATTGATAATTGTTTAACAGGGTTAAATAAAACAAAAGTGAATACTGAATTAATGAGTATACATCCAAACCCCGCACAAGACATTTTAAAAATTAAGTTAAACGATTTTGTAAAGGAAAAGATAAGATTTATTATTGTTGACTTTTCAGGAAGAATTTTGAAAGAATGGATATTTACAGGGAACGACTCTAATACAAATGAGTTTAATTTAGAAATTTCGGAAATAATGAAAGGAATGTATTTTTTAAATATAAAAGAAAATAGCATTAGCACCACGACAAAATTTATCAAACAGTAGCAAATAATGTTTAAGAAAAGATACTATATATTTATTTTGATTTGTTTCGCATCATTTTTTAATGCGAAAGCTACCCACAATCGCGCAGGAGAAATCACCTACAAGTGGATCTCCGGCTACACATACCAGATTAAAGTAACTACCTACACAAATATTGGTAGTTCTGGGTTAGCAGATAGGTGCGAAGATACCGTACATTTTGGAGATGGGACTTCGGCCGTTGTATTAAGAAGCAATGGTCCTTCTGGAGGCTGCTCTCCTGCTAAAGAAGGGGTTGCCATCACCTCTACTATTAAATTAAACGAATACGTTACTTATCATACGTATCCGGGTCCGGGTAATTATAAGATAAGTATGGAAGATCCTAATCGCAATAGCGGGGTGATCAATATTCCAAACTCTGTGAATCAGGTATTTTATATCGAATCATTTTTAGTGATACCAACCTTTACTTCAGGAAAAAATGATTCTCCCGTTCTGACTTTCCCGCCTATTGATAATGCTTGTCAGGGAAAATGTTTTAGTCATAATCCCGGGGCGTATGATATTGATGGCGATAGCTTATCTTATGAATTAACATATTGCAGAGGCAATGGCGGCGCGATGTGTCCCGGTTATTCTTACCCTGCCGCAGCAATATATAATGTAGATGCAATCACAGGAACATTAACCTGGTGTTCGCCACAAATGCAGGGCGAATATAATTTAGCTATGATCATCAGAGAGTGGCGAAAAAATGACGATGGCGATTATTTTTTAATAGGCTATATCTTAAGAGATATGCAGGTAACTGTTGGAACTTGTAACAACAACGAACCGGTAATCCAACCGATTACAGATACCTGTGTTTTGGCCGGCGCCCAGTTAACCAAAATTATTCATGCCACTGATCCTAATGGAGATGTGTTAACTATGACAGCTAATGGCGGACCATTTGGAGTCGTGAATCCTAAAGCAACTTTTTCTTCAACACCTGGTACTAGTCCAATACAAGGCACATTTAGCTGGCAAACTGCTTGTACACATATTCGCAAAGCGTCTTATCAGGTAACTATAAAAGTAGAGGATACAGATCCACAAATTAATTTAGTTGACTTTAAAACCTTTAACATTACGGTAGTGGCGCCACCACCACTTAACTTAACAGCTACTCCTTTAGGTACCAGTATAAAATTAGTGTGGAATAAACCAACTTGCCATTTAACAACAGGGAATAAAATTGAACAATACTGTGTTTATCGTAAAATGGATTGTATACCCTGGGTTCATGCAGTTTGCGAAACAGGTGTTCCTGCCTCAACGGGCTTTGTTAAAGTTGGCTGCACAGCCAATTTAAGTGATACTACATTTTTAGACACCAATAATGGTAATGGCTTATCACAAGCAACCAATTACAGTTATTTAGTGGTGGCAGTTTATACGGATGGCGCAGAGAGTTATGCATCTAACCAAACGCCTTGTGTTCAATTAAAACGAGATGTGCCAATTTTGGTAAATGTGGATGTACAAACTACAAACACAGCTACAGGTTCAGTATTTGTGAGGTGGATAAAACCATTGTTGGGAGCTAACGCTTTAGATACTGTGGCGGTTCCGGGGCCTTATGAATTTAGATTAATGCACCACGATGGATTTACAGGCACCTATGCTCAGGTGTATTCAGTAACAAAACCGTTTTTTGCTGGCTTAAATCAGTTAAGTGACACAAGTTTTACGCACAATGCAATTAATACAGAAACCTTAGCTCACACCTATAAGATCGAATTTTATGCTAACGGTCAGTTCGTGGGTGCAGGACAAAAAGCATCTTCAGTATTTCTATCACTAGCATCAAGTGATAATAAAATAACACTTAGCTGGCAGCATCTGGTGCCTTGGAATAACTATAAATATTATATTTATAAAAAAGGACCTTCTGCGGGAGTGTTTACTTTAAGAGACAGTACTACTACTAAAACGTATACAGATACCGGTTTAGTGAATGGTGCGTTGTATTGCTATAAAGTACAGTCAAAAGGAGAGTATTCCGATCCAACGATCATCAGACCTTTGTTAAATTTTTCGCAGGAAGCTTGCGCTAAACCAATTGATAAAACACCGCCATGTGCGCCTAATTTAGAAGTGATAGCAGATTGCGAGGCTCCAAGTTTAGTGCTACAATGGAATAATCCAAACCATAGCTGTAGTGATGATGCTGTAAAATATAATTTATATTTTGCTGAAACTGAAGATGAGCCTTTGGCATTAATAGATTCGATCAAACTAATGAACGATACGATTTTTGTGTTAGATAACCTGACTTCTATTGCCGGTTGTTATGCCATCACTGCGGTTGATTCATTTGGAAACGAAAGTATACAAAGCGCTAAAATATGTGCAGATAATTGTCCGGAATACGAATTGCCAAATGTGATAACATTGAATGGTGATGGCGTGAATGATTTCTTTAAACCAATTAAAAATAGGTTCATTCGCGATATCGACTTGAAAGTGTATAATCGCTGGGGCAACTTAGTGTTTGAAACTACAGATCCTGCTATTATGTGGGATGGCAAAGTGGCTATGTCAAAAGTACTATGTACCGAAGGCACTTATTTTTATGTTTGTTTGGTTAACGAAATCAGAGTAGCAGGCATAAAAGAAAGAACCTTAAAAGGGTTTGTTCAGGTTTTCCATAAATAATTTCAGTTAAGTGTCTAAACGTACAACTTTCATATTTACTGTTTTAGTAGGATATATTGTGTTACAGTTTTTGTGGTGGGAGGTCTTATTGGTAAAACAATCCAATGAAATTATTACTGAGAAACAAAAAATTGCAGCGCTCTCGTCATCAGACGATGATATAATAAAACGAGACATCGCTGAATTACAACACAAAAAAAAGGTTCGCCTTTATATGATTACAGGAGAGGGAACGGTGTTCTTGTTAATCCTGTTGTTTGGTGTGTATCAGGTCAGGAAATCCGTTAAAAAAGAAACACAATTAGCCAATCAGCAAAAGAATTTTATTTTAAGCGTATCACACGAACTGAAAACACCAATTGCCGCTACCAAACTACAATTACAAACTTTATTAAAACATGATCTGGATAGAGAAAAACAAAAACAATTGTTAACGGCTGCATTAAACGAAACAGAAAGACTTCATAAATTGGTGGAGAATGTTTTACTGGCCAATCAAATTGAAAATGACAATTTAGCTATACAAAAAGAATCCTGTAACTTAAGTGAATTGACAGAAAACATTGTCGCAAGGTACTTTCAGAGCAGTCTAACAGACAAAAGTCTTTTAGTACAAATTGAAAAAGATATTGTTTATGCAATTGATAAAGATCTGTATCCTTCCATTATCATCAATTTAATTGAAAATGCGATCAAGTATTCTTTTGAAACGGTTAACGTTCAATTGACACTGAAAACTATAAACAATAAACCTGTATTGGAAGTGGCCGATAATGGATGTGGAATTTCTGACGATGAAAAACAAAAAATATTCCAAAAATTTTTTAGAAGCGGGAATGAAGATACACGTAAAACAAAAGGCACAGGCATTGGCCTTTATATTTTAAAACGCATCTGTGATCTGCATCAAGCTAAAATAGTTATTCTCAATAATTCTCCAAAAGGAAGTATTTTTCAAATTCATTTTTAAATTCAAATCGTCACAGAAGTACAGCTTATTTTAGCTTTGCGAAACTTTGCGTAAATGCTCTGCGCTACTCTGCGAGAACCAAAAAACTTATTACCTTCGACGCAAATCTTAATTCCAAGTTTATGATTAAATCTATTTTTTCTTTGTTGTTCGTTTTTGTTCTTGCTTCATGTACGACTACGAATGATACAAAACAAAACAGTGAAGAGGCTCAATCAGTCAAGCTTTCCTATGCCAAACGCTTTGCGATTAAAAAAGCAACTAATTATACGGTTTTGGAATTATTGGGAAACCGAAATAACGCTGAGGTAACAGCAACCTTTGTGTTATATACAAATGAAAAACCTACTAACTTTTCAGATGCATATTACATTAAAATACCCGTTACAAAAATTGCCAGTATGAGTTCGATCTACACAACCATGCTCGAAAAGTTAAATGCAAGAAACAGTATTGTAGCTATTGATAATGCTGATTATTACAGCAATGAATTCATCCAACAACAAGTAAAAACAAATAAAATAGTAGAACTATCTAAAGGACCAAAGATGGATATTGAAAGGACCTTGGCTTTAAAACCCGATCTGATGCTAACCTTTGGAATGGGCAACCCAAAAAATGATATCGACCAAAAATTATTAAATGCGAATTTGCCAGTAGCTATTACGTTAGATCATTTAGAAGAAACGCCTTTGGCCAGATATGAGTGGATCAAATTTGTAGCTTGTTTTGTAGGAAAAGAAGCAATGGCAGATTCTTTATTTTCAATAACAGAAAAAAAGTATAATGAATTTAAAGCCTTAACTAAAAACGCAATAAGTAAACCCAAAGTATTAACAGAAATAAAATATGGAGATGCCTGGTATGTGCCTTCTGGAAAAAGCTATATGTCTAATTTAATTGCAGATGCCGGCGCAGAATATTTATGGTCAGATAATAACAGTACAGGTAGCACTCCTTTAACTTTTGAAGCAGTATACGCAAAGGCTAAAGACTGCGATGTTTGGATAAATACCTATAATGCAAACTCAAAAAAAGAATTATTGAGTTATGACGAACGCTATGGCTTATTTAAAGCATTTAAGGATGGCCGTATCTACAATAATAATAAAACTCAAAACGCCAATGGTTTCAGTAATTATTGGGAAACAGGTATGACAAGCCCAGATGAGGTTTTGGCCGATTTGATTTTTGCATTTCACCCCGATTTGTTACCAAACTATTCATTTAAATTTTATAAAAAGATTGAGTAATTTTAAGCATTGACTCATTCTAAATTTATACGCATTGTTTTAGTCCTGACACTTTTTTTGATCGTGTTGTTTATTGCCGATTTGTGTTTTGGAAGTATTAATTTATTTTCATTGGATCGTTCAGACGCAATGATTGAAACAATTTTAATGGATATTCGTTTGCCAAAGGCAATCACGTCTATTATTGCCGGATCTGGTTTGGCTTTGTGTGGATTATTAATGCAGAGCTTGTTTCGGAATCCTTTGGCTGGCCCTTATGTGTTGGGTGTAAGCAGCGGCTCCAGTTTATTTGTGGCCTTTGCAACCATTTTAATCACCTCAGTTAATATCTCCGGTTTTTATTTTATGGGAAAAAGCATTGTTGCACTTTTTTCAATAACAGGCGCTTTTTGTGTAACCCTCATCATCTTAATGGTTTCTAAAAAAACAAAAAGTAATGTCACAATTTTACTAGTTGGTTTAATGTTAGGCCAAATTTTTGGCGCCATGCAAGGTTTAGTTGAGTTCGTAAGCAATGCTGAAAATTTAAAAACCTTTATTTTATGGGGAATGGGAAGTGTGGGAAGCACTACTTTAAAAGACCTTGGCCTGATAGCACCGGTTTATATAATTGCTGTTGTATTAAGTTTCTTTTTGATAAAGTCTTTGAATGCTATTTTATTGAACGAACAATATGCACAAAACTTAGGCATCAATGTAAATCGATTACGTTTACAAATTATTATCATTACTGCTATATTAGTTGGCATTATTACAGCCTTTTGCGGACCAATTGCTTTTGTGGGAATTTCGGTACCGATTGCTTCACGCTTATTTTTTAAAACATCCCACCATTTACATCAAATGGTATTTTGTTTATTGATTGGCGCTTGCGTTGTTTTAACAGCCGATATTATTTGTCAGTTGATGAGCAATCAATTTGTGTTGCCAATTAATACGGTAACGACTTTAATTGGTTCTCCGGTAGTTATTTATTTATTATTCAAATCTAAACTCAACATGCAATGATACAGCTGAAAGAATTAGAAATTGGATATAAAAGTAAGGGCAAAACCAACACAGTGTTTAAAAACTTGAACGCTGAGTTCAAGCCCGGTGATTTAGTTGGATTGATTGGTGATAATGGAATTGGAAAATCTACATTATTAAAAACGATCACCGGAAACTTGGCGCCATTATCCGGAGAAGTCTATTTGAAATTAAAACGCATTGGAGATTATACCATGCAGGACCTGTCGCATATTCTTTCTATTGTGATTACTGAAAGAGTAGGAGGATTTAATTTGACTGTCTGGGATCTGGTAGCTGCAGGTAGAACACCTTATATTAATGTGTTTGGTAAATTGAGTCCTGAAGATGAACAGATCATTAACGACAGTTTAGCCTTACTAAATTTGAATTCACTCAAAGATAAACTGATCGATGAGTTGAGTGATGGACAACGTCAGAAAGTAATTATAACTAAGTCTCTGGCGCAACAAACACCGGTTATTATTTTAGATGAACCTACAGCTTTTTTAGATTATAACTCCAAGCACCATTTATTTAGCACTTTAAAAAATTTAGCATTAGAACAAAAAAAATTGATTATTGTGTCGTCACATGATTTAGATATTATGAAACAATATGTGACATCGACGTTGGAGATGGAGTAAGTTATTTCGGATCTTTTCGTCCGTTTAGGCGGGAACAGAGAGAATCTTGTCACATCGAGTAAAAAATCCGGCCTCTTTGGATTTTTGTATCGAGATGCTTCGATAAAGTTTATTTTTTAAAATTCTTTTTCGAAAGAGATTTTAGTAAATCAAATTCACCATCTATAAGAGCTTGCTTTTTTGCTCTGCTCCATTTTTTAATTTTTGTTTCCCATTCAAAAGCTAAGTTGTAATCTGTAAATATCCCATGAAACAACAATTCCACAGGTCTTCTTGTATAGGTGTATGATTCCTGGTTTACACCATTGTTGTGTTCTACAAGTCTTTTCTCTAAATTATTTGTAACTCCAATATAAAATGAGTCATCGCTACACTTAACAATATATAAATAAATTACTTTGTACATTATTTAGATTTAGCGTTTATCTTAAATAGTTCTCGATACAATTTTTTGCAAAAGACAGGCAAAAAATCACTCGAACGGACAATGTTTTTATTTATGTTCTATTCTCAAAAGGGTTACTTCCAAAAATCATAATAGTTAAACCACTGATGTGGATAAGCTTTTACTTTCTTTTCTACTTCTACAATATATTGCTCTAATAGATCCTGACAAACCTTTTCTAATTGTTCATTATCTCTTATGCGGGGAACCTGAATGTATTTTTCGGTAGAAAATTGATAATGGTGTTTGCTGGTTTTTACTGCAAACACAATACACAGGGGCACCCCAAATTTAGCAGCCATTACAAATGGTCCGGCCGGGAATTTAGCAGGTCTGCCAAAAAAATTAGCGGTGAGTGTTTTACTTCCTTCTCTGTAACGATCGCCATGCATCACTACCAATTCGTTATTACTGAAAGCTTTGTGTAATTCTATGATATGGCTTTTTGATTCTTCATCAATGGCAATGATCTTGATGTTTTTCTCTGTCATTACATCATCCATGTATTTTTTAATGTTTTCTTTTTCATTGCTATACATTAAAATATTAAAACCTGTTTTAAGTCTGTTTAACCCTTGTCCCGCTACTTCCCAGTTACCAATATGCGCACTTACCAAAATACCCCCTTTGCCAATGGCGGCTAATTCATCCAGATAATGACCATTTGTGCTGGCCGTTGTAAAGGCATTTTTAGCTCCGGCCATGATGGCCACTTTATCAATGATGGTTTGTCCTAATAGAAAATTGTTTTTGTATACGGCAAGCCAGGCTTTAAATTTAGAATAGCCGTGTACCTGTTTGAAATAATCGCGGATGTATTTGTTAGGTTTTGAAAAAAGAAAATAATAAAAGGAAACAAAGCGTAATAAAAAATAAGCAGGATTTAATCCAAAAGTATTGAGTATAAAAACAAAGATCTTAAAGCCGAGCACCTTGCCTTTCGATTGTCCGTTCCATTTGTTTTGATCTGCCATTTGAATTTTTTGAGATACCCTTAAATAAAAAAACAAAACACTTGGTGTTTTGTTTTAGTAATATTTTATGTTGGATTAAGCCACTGCTTTTTCCTGCACCTTAGTATAACAGTAATTATAAAAATCCTGAAAAGTAATGATCGATGTAAAATCTTCAGGCTTCACTTTAAAACCAAAATTGCTTTCAATCACTACCACTAAGTCTACATAATCTAAACTATCTAGCTCTAAGGTGTTTCGTAAATTTGCTTCAGGGGAAATTTTAGACTCTTCAACTTCGAATTCGTCAACTAAAAAACCATTTACTGTCTCAATAATTTCTGCTTGTGTCATGCCGGTACTTTTTTGTGCTATATAATTACACAAAATTAGGCAAATTTTCGGATTATCAAAGTAGAATTTGTGCCGCCAAAACCAAAGGAATTGGACAAAACAGTGTTTAATTTAGTCATTTTAGTAGCCGGAATAATGTTTAATTGCTGAGAATCTTCATCCGGATTTTCAAAATTAATGTTTGGAGCAATAAAATCATTTTGCATCATTAAAAGAGAATACACAATTTCACTGGCTCCTGCCATCCAGCATTCATGTCCTGTCATAGATTTGGTAGAGCTTACCGGAGTTTTGTATTCTTTAAACAAATGAGCTAATGCTTGTGCTTCTACTTTATCGCCTCCGGGTGTAGAAGTTGCATGGGCATTGATATAATCAACTTCTTTGGCTTGAATGTTGGCATCTTTGATCGCCATTTCTAAAGAACGGATCTGTCCATCGGCACTGGAGTTAGAGATATGTTCGCCATTGCTCGAAAAGCCATAACCGATCACTTCGGCTAAAATAGTGGCACCACGTTTTTGTGCAGACTCTAAACTTTCTAATATAACGGTTGCTGCACCTCCGCTCGGAATCAAACCATCACGGTCTCTGTCAAACGGACGAGAAGCTTTTGTTGGTTCATTCTCTCTCACAGAAAATGCACTTAAACCATCAAAGGCGCCAAAGGTATATTTGTTAACTTCTTGAGTTCCACCACAAATCACTTGATTTTGTAACCCCCATTTAATCATTAAATAGCCCATGCCAATGGAATGAGAGCCGCTGGCACAAGCTGCGGCCAACGTAAAGTTAATGCCTTTTAATTTGAAGATGGTGCTCAGGTTCATGGTAGGCGTACAATTCATCGTTTGAAAAATGGCCCCCGATCCTAATAGTGTTGTATCTTTTTTAGCACGGATCATATCGTTGGCTTCAATGGTAGCACCTGCTACGCTATCGTTACCATAAATGATCCCCACTTCATTTTTATCTAAAAAATCCTGTTCAATGCCGGCTACTTTTAAAGCTTCAATAGTTGCCATATAGGCGTATTCGGCCGGCTCAGCCATGCCTATGCGCTGTCTGCGATCCAATAAACCTTT
>Ga0066415_1000030_pt1 | contig 22528 bp, 15 predicted proteins | sample LakWasMet21_HOW5_2_FD_59542 | JGI IMG/M metagenome (GOLD analysis project Ga0066415, IMG submission 59542) | Freshwater sediment methanotrophic microbial communities from Lake Washington under simulated oxygen tension - Sediment Metagenome 21_HOW5 | ecosystem: Environmental > Aquatic >... | reverse complement strand
TTAATCAATATCTCCTTTTTTAACAAAAAAGGCTACCTCTCGCGGGTAGCCTTTTTTGTTTTTATTCTATTTTGAAAATCATAAATACGTTCAAACTTCTATCTTTGCAGTCTAATTTTTGAAGTATGCAAAATCAACAATCTGTTCAGTTATTCGAAAAAGCAAAAGCTTATTTTCCAGGTGGAGTAAATTCTCCTGTACGTGCCTTTAGAAGCGTAGGTGGTACCCCTCTATTTATTGAAAAAGGAAAAGGGTCTCATATTTGGGATGCTGATGGAAATGAATACATTGATTATTGTGCTAGCTGGGGTCCATTGATCTTAGGACATGCAAACGACAACGTATTAAACGCTGTAGAAAAGACTATGCGTAACGGAACTTCTTTTGGAGCACCAACACGTTTAGAAAATGAATTAGCGGAATTAATTTTATCTAATAACTCCTATATAGAAAAAATACGTTTTGTAAGCAGCGGTACAGAAGCTGTAATGAGCGCAATACGTTTGGCTCGTGGATTTACCGGCAGAAATAAAATTTTAAAATTCGAAGGTTGTTATCACGGACACTCTGATTCTTTATTAGTAAAAGCAGGATCAGGATTAGTAACCTTTGGTAATACATCATCAGCCGGAGTTCCTGAAAGTTTTGTGAAAGAAACGATCGTAGTACCTTTAAATAATAAGGAAGCTGTTGAACAAGCATTTACTCAATTCCAAAACGAAATTGCTTGTATCATCATTGAACCTATTCCTGCTAATAATGGTTTATTATTACAAGGCAAAGAGTTCTTACAATTCTTACGCGATATTTGTACAAAAAATAATACACTCTTATTATTTGATGAAGTAATTAGTGGATTCCGTATAGGTTTTACCGGAGCAGCGGGGTATTATAATATCAAACCAGATATTATTACTTACGGAAAAATTATTGGGGGTGGTTTTCCAGTAGGAGCATATGGTGCTAGCAAAACTATTATGTCTTCTATTTCTCCCGAAGGAAATGTGTACCAAGCCGGAACGTTAAGTGGCAATCCGGTTGCGATGAGTGCCGGTATAGCACAATTAACAGAATGCTTAAAACCTAATTTTTATAAAGATCTTGAAACTAAAACACAAATCTTAATTACCGGCTTATCTAAAAACACTAAACATAATTTTAAGATCTTTAGTATTGGTTCTATTTATTGGTTAGCTTTTACGGATAAAAAAGAAATTGTATGCGCAGAAGATATTGATGCAAATAGCATGGTTCATTTTAAAACACTATACCATTCTCTATTAGATAATGGCATTTACTCAGGCCCTTCAGGTTACGAAGTAGGGTTTATGAGCGAAGCGCATACACAAGAAGATATTGATAAAACAATCAAAGCTTTTGAGATTGCCTTTGAATCGCTTTAATAGTTACCTCTAAAATAAAAAAGCCGCATAATATATGCGGCTTTTTTATTGAAGTTTATAGAAAGATTTAATTCTTCAAGATCGGTAATATAATACTCGAAGAATTGCCAGCATCATGGTATAATTTGATGTCTGATTTAACAAAGTCTTTGTCATCGCAATGATAGATATCAATAAACTGTTGCGGATTTCTATCTACTAAAGGAAACCAAGAACTTTGCACCTGAATCATTAAACGATGTCCTTTTTTAAAAGTGTGCGCAATATCCGGTAAATCAAATTTTACTGTGGTGATTTTATTTGGCTCGAACGCTTCCGGTTTTTCAAAACTATTTCTGTAACGTCCGCGCATCACTTCTCCGCGAACCAACATTTGATAACTATCCATCAGATACGTTTTGCCATTTCCTTTTCCATCAATCAAAGTATCATATTCAAAACCATCAGGAAATACATCAATTACTTTAACTACAAAATCAGCATCAGTGGTAGAGATCGCCACTTTTAAATCAGCTGTAATCGTTCCTGCAATCGTTACATCTTTATCTAATATGACTGTTTTAAATGTCAATACATCTGTTCTTGTGCTCGCAAAACGTTGATCATCTGTCATGTATTCACGGGTTCTGTTAGTTTGAACATCTTCTACATAAGGAACCGGTTTTTTGGGGTCACTAGTATACTCTGACATCGAACTTGTTGCATTAGACTTATTAAACGATAGTTTATCTTTCTCTGCAAAATAGATCGGGGTTTTTACAGTTTCTTTAGGAGGCCATGTTTCTAAACTTCTCCACGTGTTCTCTCCGGTAAAAAATATAGTAGCTTCTTTGATCTGATCAATATTTCCTTTTCCTTTTAAGTGATAATTAAAAAAAGGAAATTCAATATTATCCTGAAAATATTTCGAGGTCTTACTTCCAAATCTCACATTACCTAAAAAGCTACCGTCGCTTTTTGACCAACCTCCATGAAACCAAGGCCCCATCACAATTTTATTATTTGTTGTTGGACATTGTTTTTCGATAGCTTCATATAAACGCCATGTGCCATAACAATCTTCTGCATCAAATAATCCACCAACAGTTAAAATAGCAGGTTTTATATTTTGGCAACCAACTCTTGCATCTCTCGCTTTCCACCATTCATCATAGTTCGGATGATTCATTAAGTCTAACCAAAATTTAATGCTGTCGCCCATTAGTTTAGTAAAGTTTTTTAATGCTCCGGTTTCTAAATGAAATTTATATTTATCATCGGTATAATAGGAGAATTCTTTTGGACCAAACATTGTAGGCTTAGGACGTGGTTGTCCGAAACCCGAATAAAAATTAAACGCATCGTTCAACATAAAAGCACCGTTGTGATGAAAATCATCTCCCATGAACCACTCCGTTACCGGTGCTTGCGGGCTAACTGCTTTAACCGCAGGATGATCACTCAATGCTGCCATCGTAGAATAAAAACCCAGATACGAAGTTCCGAAAACTCCCACATTACCATTGTTATTAGGGATATTTTTCACTAACCAATCTACTGCATCATAAGTATCACTGGCTTCATCAATATCTGTTTTCTTTTTTTTATTTGGGTTAAAAGGTCTTACATCCTCAAAAGTTCCTTCGCTCATCCAGCGTCCACGTACGTCCTGAAACACCAAAATATATCCTTCTTTTAAATATTCTTTCCAATGAAATTGATACAAGCGTGGCTGTAATTTGTCTTCACCGTAAGGCGCACAGGAATATGGAGTACGCGTCATTAAAAAAGGATGCTTCTCAGATTGATCTTTAGGTGCATAAACAGCCGTAAATAATTTCACGCCATCTCGCATGGCAATCTGATATTCTTTTTTGGTATAATGTTCTTTAACCCAAGCCTCATCAATAGTTTGAGAAAACAAGTTGATTTGAATTAATAAAAAAATAAAGTATAGAAAAAATTTGATCATAGCGTTTTTATTTTAGACAAATATAGCCTACTAAACGCAAGAATTAAGAAAATTCATCTAATTGATTAAAATCAAAAGAAGTACGACCAAACATAAATAAATTTAAAAACAATACTTATTCTCAGCAATTAATTTTTGAGCAACAGCTTGACGAGCCTCTTTGGCATTAAAAGGTTCTTGTTTAGTAAAACGTTTCAAACCCATTAACATCATTCTTAATTCATCTCCTTCGCCAAAACTATTCACCGCTTCTTTTGAGTTGATCCAGATTTTATCGCAAGCTGAATTGATATAAGAACGCATGATATTTAATTGCACTTGACAAGCTTCTTCCCCTTTCACACTCACTAATTTTTCTACGCGCAACAACGTAGATTCAGCCACGTATGTTTCAATGACCATGTCAGAAATATTCATGATCACTTCTTGTTCTTTACTTAAAGTGGTCATTAATTTTTGAACGGCGGCTCCTGCCACTAATAGAATCGCTTTCTTAAAATTAGCGATCATTTTTTTCTCATAAGCAAATAACGTTTCGTCTGGCTCAGCCATTTCAGGAATACCAACTAACTCGGCTGCTACTTTTTGTGCGGGTCCCATTAAATCTAACTCACCTTTCATGGCACGCTTCAATAACATATCTACAATCAGTAAACGATTGATCTCATTCGTTCCTTCAAAAATACGATTGATACGTGAATCGCGATAGATCCGATCCATTGGTGCTTCGGCGCTATATCCCATGCCACCATAAATCTGAACACCTTCATCAGCTACATAATCCAATGTTTCTGAAGCATGTACTTTTAAAATAGCAGCCTCAACAGCAAACTGTTCTATACCTTTTAATTTTGCTTTTGCTTCATCCATTCCTCCTTCAATTAAAGCATGAATGGCATCCTCAATGTTTTGAGAAGCTCTATAAGTAGCACTTTCACTGGCAAACACGCGAATAGCTTGTTCTGCTAATTTATAGCGGATAGCACCGTATTTAGAAATTGGTCTTTCAAATTGAATACGTTCATTAGAATAATGCACTGCTTGGGTAATAGTATTTTTACTTCCACCAATAGCAGCACCGGCTAATTTGATACGGCCAATATTTAAAATGTTAACGGCAATCTTAAATCCATTCTCTCTTTCGGATAATAAATTTTCTACCGGCACTTTACAATCAGTAAAAAATACCTGGCGTGTAGAACTTCCTTTAATTCCCATTTTATGCTCTTCAGGATTTAATGTAATTCCACCAAAAGATTTTTCTACAATAAATGCAGAGAGATTTTTATCATCATCTATTTTTGCAAACACTGTAAACAGATCGGCGAAACCACCATTGGTGATCCACATTTTTTGTCCGTTTAAAATATAATGTTTTCCATCGGCAGATAATTTAGCGTGGGTTTTACCACTATTGGCATCAGAACCACTATCGGGTTCTGTTAAACAATAACATGCTTTCCATTCGCCTGTAGATAACTTTGGAATGTATTTCTTTTTTTGTTCTTCATTTCCGTAGTACAAAATTGGCAAGGTACCAATTCCGGAATGCGCCGAAAGTGCTACCGCCACTGAATGTCCGGCACCAATCACTTCAGTCGTTAACATGGAGGTAACAAAATCAAAACCCAAACCGCCTAAGTTTTCAGGCACTGAAATACCTAATAAGCCTAAGGCTCCAGCCTTTTCCAAAATAGAAGGCATGAGTCCTTCTTCCTGACTATCAATACGATCAAGATGTGGAGTCACTTCCTGTTCCAAAAAATCTTCGCAGGTTTTTTTCATCATCAATTGTTCTTCCGTCCATTGTTCCGGAATAAAAATATCCTGTGCTAAAGTTTCTTTAATAATAAACTCACCGCCTTTTGTTTTTGTTGTTGCCATAATCTTATTTTTATAATAATTCAAATACTCCTGCTGCACCATGCCCTGTGCCAATACACATGGTTACGACGCCGTATTTTTTATTTTGTCTGCGTAATTCATTAAATAGTTGCACTGATAGTTTTGCGCCACTACAACCCAATGGATGACCTAATGCAATGGCTCCACCATTTACATTCACAATGTCTGGATTCAATTCTAAATTTCTAACTACTGCTAACGATTGTGATGCAAAGGCTTCGTTCAATTCAAACAGATCAATGTCATGCATTTTTAATCCAGCTTGTGCTACCGCTTTTGGAATCGCTGCAATAGGCCCTATACCCATAATACGTGGCGGAACGCCCGCAACTGCGTGCGACACTAATCTTGCGATTGGTTCCAGATTTAATTCCTTCATCATGCGCTCACTCATCACAATCACAAAGGCTGCTCCATCACTGGTTTGTGATGAATTACCAGCAGTAACACTTCCTCCATTTGCAAACACAGGTTTTAATTTTGCTAATGCTTCAATAGATGTATCAGCTCGTGGCCCTTCATCTGTATCAACAATATATTCTTTTGTTTTACGCTTCATGTTTTCGTCAAGATAAACTTCATTCACTTTTACCGGAACAATCTCATCTTTAAATTTATTAGCTTTAATTGCCACTAATGCCTTTTGATGAGAGTTATATGAAAACGCATCCTGATCTTCGCGTGATACTTTAAACTCGTTGGCCACTGCTTCGGCAGTTAATCCCATATTCCAATACCAATCGGCATGTTCTTTAGCCACTTTAGGATTAGGCACCACCCGCCAACCTCCCATGGGAATTAAACTCATGCTTTCAACGCCACCGGCAATAATACAATCAGCCATGCCGGCATTTATTTTTGCAGAGGCTAAAGCAATTGTTTCTAAACCGGAAGCGCAATAACGATTCACTGTCATGCCTGAAACTTTATCTGTATCTAACGCCAATAAAGAAATCAATCTTCCTATGTTCAGTCCTTGTTCTGCTTCGGGCATGGCATTACCCACCATCACATCATCTATTTTTTCTTTATCCAATTCGGGAACAGAAGCCACTAAATGTCTAATAACATCAGATGCTAAATCATCAGGACGTGTAAAACGAAACAATCCTTTAGGCGCCTTGCCTACTGCACTTCTAAAACCTGTTATGATATATGCTTTCATGTATTTTAGTTTTAAATTATGAGTTATAAATTATGAAATGCTATCTCTTAACTATAACTCTTTATTTTTTTTATCTATTAATAACTTATGCCTCATCACTTATAACTCCTAACTAGTTCCTAAGAACCTTACCGCCATTTATAATGCTATGAATTCTCTCCAAAGTTTTTCGTTCAGCACAAAGCGCTACAAATATTTCTCTTTCCAGATCCAATAAATATTGCTCAGTCACTAAAGTTGGTTGCGATAAATTTCCGCCTGCAATAACGTAACCTAATTTCTCAGAAATTTTTTGATCATGATCGCTAATAAAATTTCCACTGCGCATCGCATTAGCGCCTGCATACACAATTCCCATCGCAGAGTTGCCTAATACACGGATATCTTTTCGCAAAATGGGTTGTGTATATCCGGCATCAGCCATGTTTAAACATTCTTGTTTTGCTTCTAATAATAAACGATTACGCGACATAACTACCTTATCAATTCCTTTGCGAAGTATTCCAAGATCAAAAGCTTCGTAAGCTGAAGTAGAAACCCTGGCCTGACCAATCGTTAAAAATTTGTCTCTGAATGTATTTAATTCTACATCACCTTCTTTTAATGAATCGCTTAAACGCAACGCAAATTCTTTGGTACCGCCACCACCTGGAATTAAACCAACGCCAAATTCTACTAAGCCTATATATGTTTCTGCATGCGCTACCACTTTATCGGCATGTAAACAAATTTCGCAGCCACCGCCTAATGCTAGTCCGTGTGGTGCTACAACGACAGGTATAGACGAATACCGCAAACGCATGGTTGTGTTTTGAAATAACTTAACCGCCGCATGCAACTCATCCCAATCCTGATCAACCGCCATCATGTAGATCATTCCCACGTTCGCTCCGGCAGAAAAATTTGTTCCTTCATTACTAATTACCAATCCTCGATAATCTTTCTCTGCAATTTCAACTGCTTTGTTAATGCCTTGTAAAACTTCACCACCAATGGTGTTCATCTTCGTGTGAAACTCTGCATTGATAATTCCATCGCCAATATCGGTGATCGTAACTCCGCTATTTTTCCAAATCGTTTTTGTATCGCGAATCGTATCTAATAAAATAAATTCTTCAGTACCCGGAATTATTTTGTATGATTTACTTGGGATATCATAAAATTTACGGGCGCCATTTTCTATTTTATAAAATGTTGTATTTCCTTTTAAAAATTCGTAAACCCAAGCTGCCGGTTTATTTCCCATTTGTTCCATTAAAGCAACTGCTTCTTTAACCCCAATCGCATCCCAATATTCAAAAGGTCCCAAATCCCAACCAAATCCTGCTTTCAGCGCATCATCAATTTTATAGAGTTCGTCTGAGATTTCTGGAATTCGATTAGATACATATTGAAACAAACCGGCAAATGTTATTCTATAAAATTCTCCGGCCTTATCTTTTCCTTGCACTAAAACTTTAACACGTTCTTTCAGATCACTAATTGATTTGGTTAATTCGAGTGTTGCAAATTTTACTTTTTGCGAAGGTTTATATTCTAAAGTTTTAAGATCAAGTGCTAAGATCTCAGACTTACCTTCTGCATTTTTTACTTTTTTATAAAAGCCTTGTCCTGTTTTATCTCCAAACCATTTATTCTCAATCATCTTATTAAGATAACCCGGCAAAACAAATTGATCTTTTGCTTCGTCGTTTGGTAAATTTTGTACAAGTCCTTTTGCTACCATCACTAAGGTATCCAAACCAACAACATCACCGGTTCTAAACGTAGCCGATTTTGCGCGCCCTAAAACCGGACCGGTTAATTTATCTACTTCTTCAACCGTCAACTCCATTTTTTCAACGGCATGTAAAACAGACATTAACGAATACACTCCCACTCTATTTGCAATAAAAGCCGGAGTATCTTTACACAACACTGTTGTTTTACCAAGATACTGCTCGCCATAATGCATTAAAAAATCAACTACATCTTGTTTGGTCTCTTTAGTTGGAATAATTTCTAATAATCTTAAATAACGTGGAGGATTAAAAAAGTGTGTTCCACAAAAATGTGCTTTAAAATCTTCTGATCTTCCTTCTGTCATTAAATGAATAGGTATGCCCGAAGTATTGGAGGTAATTAATGTTCCGGGCTTTCGATATTTTTCTATATTCTCAAAAACTTTTTTCTTGATATCTAAATTTTCCACCACTACTTCTATTACCCAATCACATTGGGTAATTTTTGATAGATCATCTTCGAAATTTCCAATGTTAATTCGAGTAGCAAACTCCTTTTTATAAATAGGTGATGGATTTGATTTCAATGCAAACTGTAAAGCATCATTGGCAATTCTGTTTCTAACGAATTTAGTTTCTAAGGTTAAGCCTTTAGCTTTTTCAACATCATTTACATCTTTAGGGATAATATCCAGCAATAACACTTCGCAACCAATATTTGCAAAATGACAAGCGATGCGTGAGCCCATGACTCCTGAACCTAAAACGGCTATTCTATTTATGATCCTCTTCATTGTTTATGCTTTTATAAGTTTACTTCTCTCTTCTGCTAATTCAATAATGTCATCTATAACTTTAAAAAAATGAGAGAGCTTTTCTTTTCCTAATTTAACCTCAACTAGATGATTGAAATTTCTGACTATATTTTTTGCCAATTCTTTTTGTGCTTTACCTTTTGCAGTGAGTTTGATTTTAATTTTTCGTTTATCGGTTTTATCCGGTATGCGTTGAATTAATTTTTTTTCTTCCAATGATAAAATAATACGTGATAAAGATGTACTTTCCATTCCTAATTGTGGTGCTATATCAGAAGCGTAAGAACCTTCCTGGCTATCCACATTTAGTAGAAAATGGGCCATCGCAATGGTTCCATCATGCATAATCGCTTCTGCGTTATACATACGACTAACAACTTGCCAGGCAGTTTTTAGTTTAGAGTCGATTGTTTCTGTGTGTTTTTTAGCCATAATACATAATAATTATGCGTACATATTAATTTATATATGATGATGTTCGCTATAAATTTTATCGTATAGTTTTTTATTGTTTGCCATAATGATTTTACGCTTCAATGACAATTTAGGCGTCAACTCGCCATGATCAATGGTCCATTCATGTGGCAATAATTCTATACGTTTAATTTTTTCATATTGCGGAAATTCTTCGTTTGCAATATCTATTTCTTCCTGTATACGTTTCACAATCTCAGGATGCTGGATCATTTCTTCATTAGTTGTGTAGGTAATTTTTCGTTTTTCACACCATTGTTGGAGAAACACAAAGGCAGGAACAACAAAGGCTGCAGGAAATTTTTCATTTTCACCAACCACCATTACCTGCTCAATAAAACGACTCTCCTTTAATTTATTCTCAACATACATTGGTGTAATGTATTTACCTCCCGATGTTTTAAACATCTCTTTTTTTCGATCCGTAATTTTTAAAAATCTGCCCTCAACAATTTCTCCTATATCACCGGTATGAAACCAGCCTTCCTCATCAATACATTCCTTATCCAAATCCGGATGTTTGTAATATCCCAACATTACATTTGGACCTTTAACACATATTTCGCCATCTTCTGCTAATTTCAATTTTACATTATTAATAATAGGGCCAACAGTTCCAAAACGAATGTCTTTATTGTCAAAACAATTTACTGCCAACACCGGAGAAGTTTCAGTTAATCCATATCCTTCTAAAACTTTAATACGTGCTGAATGAAAAATTCTTGCTAAACGCGCTTGCAAAGCAGATCCACCCGATACTACGCAAACAATATTTCCACCTAAAGCTTCGCGCCACTTACTGAAAATTAATTTATTGGCGATCTTTAATTGAAATTCGTACCACCAACCATTAGCTCCATACTGCTCATAACGTAAGCCTAAACTCACAGCCCAAAAGAAAAGCACTTTTTTGATCCCTTTTAATTGAGCTCCGGTAGACATAATTTTATCATATACTTTTTCCAACAAACGAGGAACTGTGACAAAAATATGAGGCTTCACTTCTTTCAGATTAGCCCCAATGGTATCTAAACTTTCGGCATAATAAACCGATACGCCATTAGTGATATATAAATAAGAAAGCATGCGCTCATAAACATGATTCAATGGTAAAAAACTCAAAGCTCTCCAGCTATGTTCAAAAGGTGCTAAGTTTTTGGTAGCTTCTACATTACTTAAAAAATTAGTGTGCGATAACATCACTCCTTTTGGATTGCCGGTTGTGCCCGAAGTATAAATAATGGTAGCCAGGCCATCCGGTTTAATAGCAGCTTTTGTTGCTTCTAACTTTTCTTCTTGAGGATTAGATCTCCCAATTTCTAAAAGGTCTTTTAAAGATCGAGCTCCTGCTACTTTTTCAAAACAAAATATTTCTTTGATGCTAGAATTCGCTGAACATGCTTTTACTTTTTCATACAAAGCCTGATCAGCTACAAAAAAATAAGAGATTTCAGCTTCGCCAATCACATGTTTTAGATCATGTTCGCTAATGGTTGGATACAATGGCACGTTTAAAGAACCAGTTTGTAAACATGCATAGTCAATAAAATTCCATTCAGGTCTGTTACTGGAAATTAACCCTAATTTATCTCCGGATTTAATACCAAGGTGGATAAAAGCATAACTCAAATTGGTAACACTCTCAATGTATTCTTCAGTGCTATATTTGCGCCATTCGCCATTTTCCTTTGCCGCTAATGCATCTTCTTTCGAAGGCATTTGCTTTAAATTATGAAGAAGGTCAAACAAGCGAATATTTTTTATTGTACTCATAAACGTTGTTTTTAAAGGTGAAACAATCGGTACAAAAATTACTATGCATGCATAAAATTAGCATATATTTGTATTAAATCAAAATATTTAGAACAAATTTTTTATCTTAGAGTATAAGTAATTTATACGCCTTGCCATGAAAAAAAACAGCATAACTGAAATGCTCCAAATCGAATTTCCGATCGTGATGGCTCCTATGTTTTTAGTGAGTAATCTGGAGATGCTTAAAGCCGGTATGAGAGCCGGAGTAATGTCCGTTTTTCCTAGTCTGAACTTTAGAGACGAGGCTAGCCTATCAAGTCTATTGGATGAATTAAACTCTTATCATCATCTAAACAATAAAGGCAATTACGGTGTTAACCTCATCGTACAAAAAACAAATCCTTATTACAAAAAACACTTAAAAATATGTGCCGATAAAAAAGTCCCTTTTTTTATTACCTCTTTAGGGAATCCAAAAGAAGTAGTTGAAGTGGCACATAGTTATGGCGCCAAAGTGTTTTGTGATGTTACTAATATTACGCATGCTCAAAAATGTGTAGATGCCAATTGTGATGGCTTTATTGCAGTTGGCCAAGGTGCAGGTGGGCATGCCGGGCCAAATCCTTTACAGGTTTTAGTCCCTGCTCTCAAAAATCATTTTCCTAATACACCAATTATTGCGGCCGGTGGTATTGTAAGCGGCACAGGTTTATTATCAGTTATGGTGTTAGGAGCTGAAGGTGCTTCTATAGGAACTCGTTTCATAGTCAGTAAAGAGTGTTCTGTAAATAGTGAATACAAACAAGCTATCATTAAAGCCAGTATGGATGACATTGTGATGACCACTAAATTATCAGGAACACCTTGTACCATTATTAATACACCTGAGGCAAAAAAAATGGGTTATACGCAAAATTGGTTCGAACGATTTATGAGTCATAACCCTCAAACCAAACGATGGTTTAAAACACTTGTTCAAATTCAGGGGATGAAAAAACTGGAACAATCCGTTTTGCCAAACAATTATTTAAAATTATGGTGCGCCGGCAAATCTTCTGAACTTATTAAAGCAGAATTTTCTTGCGAGGAGATCATCATGCAAATAAAACAAGAATATCAGTTAAAATTAGATGAGTTAAAATCATAAGTCAGTTTTTCAAATTCTACTGATTTATACCCTCAACAATCTCCTTTTTAAATTTAGAACTATTCCAAATAAGCCTAATTTAGTCTAAGCTTAGGCTATATTAAGCTTATAACTAGTTATTAACCATATTAAAAGCACAAAAAAAATTGCTTAAAAGGCTTCGCAATCATACATTTGCCCAGTAAAATTAAATATCACATCTCTTATGAGTAAAGGTTTCTTAAAATCATCTATCGGAAAAAAAGTAGTCATGGGTCTTACCGGATTATTTTTGATTTCTTTTTTAGTCGTTCACTGTTTCATCAATGCATTAATCTTTTTTAATGATGGTGGCTTAACATTTAATATTGGCGCAGCCTTTATGGCGCATAACTGGTTGATCAGAGCCGGTGAAATTGTATTATTTGCAGGTCTTCTTTTGCATGTGGTACAAGCTTTAATTTTAACATTAGAAAACAAAAGAGCTCGTCCTATAGGGTACGCAAAAGTAGATGGCGCCGCTAACTCTTCTTGGTACAGCCGTTCTATGGGTTTATTAGGGACTTTATTGTTGATGTTCCTGATCATCCACTTAGTACACTTTTGGGTAAAATCTCGTTTCACAGGTTTACCTGGTGAAGACGCCAATGGCAACGAAAATTTGTATGCTGTGATGCAAGAAACTTTCAAAATAACCTGGGTCGTTATCCTATACGTATTATCAATGATCTCTTTGGCTTACCATTTATTACATGGCTTCCAATCAGCTTTCCAAACATTGGGATTAAATCACAAAAACTATACCCCTTTGATCAAAAAAACCGGTATAGTATTTTCAATCCTCATTCCATTTATTTTCGCCTTAATGCCAATATTGATGTATTTAGGCATTATTAAATAATTAAAAAATTCAATATTACATTCTTAATTTTTCGATATGAGTAAATTAGATTCAAAAATTCCTGAAGGAGCGATAGACCAAAAATGGTCGAAATACCGCTCTACAGTTCACTTAGTAAACCCCGCTAACAAACGCAGCTTAGAAGTTTTAGTAGTTGGTTCTGGTTTAGCTGGCGCTTCTGCGGCATCTGCTTTAGCGGAGATGGGATATAAGGTAAAAGTATTTTGTTTTCAGGATTCTCCTCGTCGCGCTCACTCTATTGCGGCGCAAGGTGGTATAAATGCAGCAAAAAATTATCAAAATGATGGTGACTCAACTTACCGTTTATTTTACGATACAATTAAAGGTGGTGATTACAGAGCACGTGAAGCAAACGTTCATCGTTTAGCGGAGGTATCTTCAAATATCATCGACCAATGTGTGGCTCAAGGCGTGCCTTTAGCTCGCGAATACGGCGGTTTATTAAGTAACCGTTCGTTTGGTGGTACTCAGGTACAACGCACATTTTATGCGGCTGGACAAACTGGTCAACAATTATTATTAGGTGCTTATTCTGCTTTGCAACGCCAAGTTGGTATGGGGGCTGTTGAATTATGCGCTCGTCACGAAATGTTAGATGTAGTAACTATTGATGGCGTTACTCGTGGTATTATTGCTCGTAATTTAATTACTGGCGAAATGGAGAAACATTTCGGTCATGCTGTATTATTATGTACAGGTGGATACGGGAATGTGTTCTACCTATCTACTAACGCTATGGGAAGTAACGTAACAGCTGCTTGGAAGGCTCACAAAAAAGGTGCTTTCTTTGGCAATCCTTGTTACACTCAAATTCACCCAACTTGTATTCCTGTTTCAGGAGATCACCAATCTAAATTAACTTTAATGTCTGAGTCGTTACGTAACGATGGTCGTATTTGGGTTCCTAAAAAGAAAGATGATAACCGTAAACCAACTGATATTCCTGAAGAAGAAAGAGATTATTATTTAGAGCGTCGTTATCCTGCATTTGGTAACTTAGTGCCTCGTGATGTGGCTTCTCGCGGAGCTAAAGAACGTTGCGATGCCGGTTATGGTGTAGGTAATTCTAAAATGGCCGTATATTTAGATTTTGCATTCAATACGGCTCGTTACGGAAGAACAGAAGCCACTAAACGTAATATTCATAACCCAAGCCATGAAGAAATCATGCGCTTAGGAAAAGAAGTTGTAAAAGAAAAATACGGTAACTTGTTTGATATGTATCAACAAATTACCGGCGAAAATCCATATGAAGTGCCAATGCGTATTTATCCTGCAGTTCACTACACAATGGGTGGCTTATGGGTAGATTATAATTTAATGACAACTGTAAAAGGTTTATATGCATTAGGTGAGGCTAACTTCTCTGACCATGGCGCTAACCGTTTAGGTGCCTCTGCTTTAATGCAAGGTTTAGCAGATGGTTATTTCGTGATTCCTTATACATTAGGTGTGTATTTATCTGAAGAGGTTTCTCGTATGAGTGCCGAAAAAGACAAAGCAGATTCTATTGATAAATTGAAAACAAAACATCCTGCGTTTGATGCTGCTTTAAAAGAGCAAACAGCCTTAATCAATAAATTTTTAAACATTAAGGGAACTAAATCAGTAGAAAGTTTCCACAAACGTTTAGGATTGATTATGTGGAACAAATGTGGTATGGCTCGTAACAAACAAGGTTTAACAGAAGCTATTGCAGAAATACAAGCATTACGAAAAGAATTCTGGAGTGATGTACGTGTATTAGGCAGTGCAGATGAGTTTAATCCTGATTTAGAAAAAGCCGGACGTGTAGCAGATTTCTTAGAGTTGGGAGAATTAATGTGTAAAGATGCATTACACCGTGAAGAAAGCTGTGGAGGTCACTTCCGTGAAGAACACCAAACAGAAGACGGTGAAGCGAAACGTGATGATGTTAACTTTGCTTATGTTGCCGCTTGGGAATTTAAAGGTGAAAGTAACTGGGAGCTAAATAAAGAAGAATTAAAATACGAGAATATTAAAATCGCACAACGATCATATAAATAATAGACACTATGGGATCAGGACACGGAACAGAATTGAATCTGACTTTAAAAGTTTGGAGACAAAAAAATACTAAAGCTACAGGAAGCTTTGAAACACACCAATTAACCGGCATCTCAACCGATATGTCGTTTTTAGAGATGTTTGATGTATTAAACGAAAAATTAATCAGCGAAGGCAAAGAAGCAATTGCTTTTGATCACGATTGCCGTGAAGGTATTTGTGGTATGTGCAGTATGTATATTAATGGTCGTCCACACGGACCAAAACAAGGAGTTACAACTTGTCAATTACATATGCGTTCCTTTAAAAATGGAGATACTATTGTGGTTGAGCCATGGAGAAGTGCAGCATTCCCTGTAATAAAAGATTTAGCAGTTGATAGAAGTGCTTTTGACAGAATTATTGCAAGTGGTGGTTATGTATCTGTAAACACAGGTAATGCACAAGATGCAAATAATATTTTAATTCCAAAAACAGCAGCTGACGAAGCTTTTGGTGCAGCCGCATGTATTGGATGTGGCGCTTGTGTAGCAGCTTGTAAGAATAGTTCAGCAATGCTATTTGTTTCTGCCAAAGTATCTCAATTAGCGTTATTGCCACAAGGACAAGTAGAGCGTAAAGAACGTGTTAAAAAAATGGTAGCCGCTATGGATGAAGAAGGATTTGGCAACTGTACTAATACAGGTGCTTGCGAAGCTGAATGTCCTAAAGGTATTTCTTTGGAGAACATAGCACGTATGAACCGTGAATTAACCATGGCTAGCTTAACTACTAAGTAATAAGTTAATATAACACTTCATGTTTTATCAAAAACCAGTTAATATTTATTGACTGGTTTTTTTATTTTTACTCTCAAAATATACTATTGTTGAGCAAATCTACTTATTAATTGAGTGAATCTAAATCGTTTTTATAAACGAATTCGTTAGATTCATCGAAAATAAGATGAATTGCACTAAATCATTTTAGGATTGCGATTATGCTGAGTTTTTTAGCGCTTATACGGTATTTTGTTGTATTAAATTTACTAAAACAATTTAGAAAATGAAATTACTTTTTATTATTACTTTAGTTTACTTTTTATTCATTAATCAGGGGTTTTCTCAATGCACAGGAGGAACAAATAATGGCGCTTTAAGTCCGGCGCCAACATCCGCTTATCAAACCATGAATTTGCCGGCAGGTGATTTTTATTACACCTTTGTTGTAAGCTCATGTTTACCTACTTACGATTTTTCATATTGTGCTGCAGATGGAAGTAATGCTGCATTCGATACTCAAATAACCATTCTGGATAATACAGGTGCCGCGGTATCCGGAGGTTATAGCGATGATTTTTGCGGCGTACAATCTCATGTAACCTGGACGCCCACTTTAGCCGGAACTTATAGAGTTCATGTGAACAAATATAGCTGTGGAGCAACGCTAGCAGCCGCAACACTTGCATATAAAATGTCAGTTCCACCTAATATGTCTTTTAGCTCGTCAACTGTAGTACAATCATCGTCGGCTAGTACAACTAAATGTGATTTTGATCAAGATGTTGTTTGCCTTCAGGTTGTAACAGCCGGTTCTTGCAGTCCTCTAACATTAACCAGTCTTCAGTTAGGTGCAGGAAGTAGCACTAGTGGAACATTAGCAGACGTTTCAAAAATTCATGTGTATTATACAGGAACAACAAACTCATTTAATACAACAAACGAATTTGTATCTGGCGGAACCGTTCCCGCTGGTGGGACAAATACTCTGAACGGATCTCAAACCTTATCTTCAGGCACAAATTATTTTTGGATCGCTTATGATATAAATCCTTCTGCAACAACATCAAATGTTGTTGATGCTTCTGTTACACAATTTACCTTAGCTGCTACAAACAGAGTGCCTACAGCAACAAATCCAGCCGGATCCAGAACAATAAATGTTTGTAGTTCATACCCAAGCACAAAAGCGTTAGGCCTGCAACATTGGGTAAAATCTGATGCCGGGGTTACAGGCAACCCGGTTAGTGCATGGGGAGATCAATCTTCCGGAACAAGTATAACCGGAAATTTAGTACAAGGTACTGCCGCAAATCAACCAGCTGTAGTAGCAAGTGCTGTCAATTTTCAACCTTACATTCGTTTTGATGGCAGTGATGATATTTTAGTAAGCGCAAGCTCGTTTAGCGGAAATGCCATGTACAATACAACAAATAATACTGTACTTATGGTTAAAAATTTGAAGAGCGGTTTGGTTGATTATAAATGGGAAACTGATCCAACAAATGCAACCCGTATGGGATTTGAATTAAATGGGTCGAGTCAACGTTTTGATTTTGTTGATGATTTAACCGGGAAAAATGCAGCAAGCACAACAAGCATTATCAATAAAGATGTTATTGTGGGTGGTGTAACTGATGCAACAACCAATACTGTGAGACTGAACGGTAATGTTGATGCAACAAACAGTCATGGAGGTATTACTTTTTCTCCTGCCGCAGGAACTCTTAAACCCCTAAATATTGGTTCTAATGATCTTGGTAATCCCCTCTATTGCAATGTAGATATAGCCGAAGTAATGACCTTTAATGTAAAATTAGGTTCCTCTGAATTAAGACGAGTTGAATCTTATTTAGCTTTAAAATATGGTATTACATTAGGAAACAATAAAGGTGTCGCTGCCTCTGTAGCCTATATGGCTAGCGACGGTGCTCAAATTTGGGCAAATCAAACCGGCTATCATAATAATGTGATCGGTATTGGCAGAGATAATGCGGCAGGTAATTCTGGCCTAAATAAACTACGATCTAAAAGTGTTGTTAGTTTAAATAGTAGTGCCGATATATTAACCATTGCCAACGGAGCAAATATGGGTGGATCTGCCTTTGGTTCAGATAAATCATTTTTTGTTACCGGACACAATGGTCAAACTTTACCTGCTTCTGTTGCTTCAAATGGTGATTTGCCAACAGGAATAGCAACTCGTTTATCAAGAGTATGGAAAGGTCAGGAAACCGGGACTGTGGGAACAATAAGTTTAAAATTTGATATATCTAGTGTTGTAGGGGCTGGCGGCGTTATAGGTGCAAACAATTTGTCCGATGTTCGCCTCTTAGTTGATCAGGATGGTGTTTTTGCCAGTGGGGCAACAACTTTAACTCCCAGTGGTTTTAGTAATACCGTTGATACAGTCGTGTTTCAATTTGATTTTACTGCCGGTACCGGATTCTATTATACATTAGGCTCAATAAACTTAACAACCGCTCCCTTGCCAATTACATTGATCGATTTTACAACAGAATGTAAATCGGATGGAATCCTTGCTAATTGGGTAACAGCAAGTGAAATCAATAATCAGTATTTCGAATTACAAAGGAGTACTGATGGCGTTAATTATGACATCGTTGCTCGAATTGATGGCCATGGTAATGCTACTGTACAACAAAATTATTCTTATCATGATTTTGTTACAGAAGACATAACCTACTACTATCGGTTAAAACAAGTTGATTATGATGGCCATTTTGAATATTTTAATACTGTTTCCAGCGTTGATAATGGCTGTGCTACAAAAGATTATGAGGTCATCGTATTTCCCAATCCTGCAAATGATGTGTTATCAATTAAACTTAAAACTACTGATAACACAACTATTGAGATCATCAATGACTGTGGGCAAATTATGTATTCAGTAAACGAAAAACCAAACAATCAGATTGATGTCTCTACCTCTCATTTAGCTAGCGGAATTTATGCCGTAAGAGTGGTAAATAATTATAAAACCATTGTAAAGAAAATAACCATTACACATTAAAATTTAGTGGTCAAATTTAAGTTGCAGTTTCAAATACTACTTTTGCCGCCACAACTCCTGATACCGCTCTCTATATTTTAAGTATATCACGAATATTAGTGCCGGTTATCAAAAATGTTTAAGGAAATACTCAAAAGACTTGTACCATGAAACTAATTATAAAGGCAAATTCACTTCTACATTTAATTTAAACCTTAAGCCTGGAAATTATTTAGTAAAAACAACCATTAATGGCAAAGAACTGATTTCGAAATTGATTGTTAGCCAATAATAAATATTTATTATAATACTCATAAAAAAGTCAGCAGTAGTAGCTGACTTTTTTTATTTCTACCATTTTTTTATCTAAGCTGGCAAATTAATCAGTTCGTTTGTCTTCATGACCAGATCCATAAATAAAATTTTCGGATTAGCATTACGTTCTACATGATAGAATGCAGAATTGAATTCTTCCAACAGTCGCTCATAATTTCGTTGGTGTACAAAACGAGAGAATTTTTTAATGAATTCTTTTTCTTCGCCCGAATGTCTTATCAAATCTGCGCTGCCAAAATTAAGCATTAGGCAATCTCTGAAAATTTCAAGGCCATATTGCAAAAATTGTTTTTGTTTTTCTCTTCCTGTTCGTGCATTCTCATCAACCCAGCTTACAGCTTTAGGTGCATCAAATTTTAAAGCGATCAACATGAAATTACGAAAATTTTGCAAATGTGCTTCCCCCCCATCATTATGTTGCAATAACAATTGTGCCTCCCGGTAATTTCCATCGCTCAACATAGCTGCCTGTCTCGCCGCCGATTCCTGGCAACTAAATTGCTCCACTAAGCCTTTAACAATATCGTTTGTTTCAATTTTATAAAATGGAATTTGTTGTACACGAGAAATGATAGTAGACAATAATTGATCGGGGTGATTACACACCAACAAAAACAAAGTTTGTTCAGGTGGTTCTTCTAAGATCTTTAAAAGTTTATTGGCAGATGAGGCATTCATTTTTTCGGGTTGCCAGATCACCATGATTTTATATCCTCCTTCGTAACTCGTATATGATAATTTTTTTAAAATATCATTGGCCTCATCTGAAGGAATAATTGGTTGTTTATTTTCAGCATCCAGATTACTGAACCAATCATTAATAGTAAGGTAAGGTGTTTCTAAAAACAGCTCCCTAAATTCAGGTAACAGATCATTACTTGTTCTTACATGTTTACTGATTGGTATAGGAAATACCAAATGCAAATCGGGGTGAATTAGTTTGCTGGTTTTTAAACAGGATGCACAAACTCCACAGGAGTCTTCGGCCGTTTTATTTTGACAAAACAGATATTGAATAAATGCAAAAGCTGCCGGTAAATTACCGCTACCTTCAGGGCCTGTAAACATTAACGCATGTGGCACCCGCCCATCCTGGAGCATGTTTAACAACCTGTTTTTTACTGCCGTTTGACCAATTATATTTTTAAAAAGCACGTGCTAATTTACAGTTTTATTTTAAGGAACATTACTGATAAAAATTATTAAATTTTAATTTCAATACACAAGCATCATCCGTATTCTTTCCACCCTAATCTAGGTTAGTTTCAAAAACAGATCTCCGTATTAATATTGGTAATTTAAAATAATGATAGTACTTTATATAAAAATGATTTTTAACTTTACCCTATGCATGTTGGTTTATTCTTTGGTTCTTTTAATCCAATACATATTGGACATATGGTTTTAGCCAATTACATGGCTTCGTTTACCGATCTGGAACAAGTATGGTTTATCGTGTCACCTCATAATCCCTTAAAAAAAAAATCCAGTTTATTGCACCAAAACCAACGTTTACATTTAGTGAATTTAGCCATTGGCGACAATAGCTTATTTAAAAGCAATAATATTGAATTTGGGTTGCCTCAACCGTCTTATACCATTAACACATTAGCACATTTAAAAGAAAAATATCCCAACCATCGTTTTTCATTGATCATAGGTGAAGACAATTTAGAATCTTTTACAAAATGGAAGAATTACGAGGAAATACTAAAAAAACATTTGTTATACGTATACCCACGACCTAATTGCCATGCCGAAATGTTAAAAAATCACCCTAGTGTTATTATAACTGCGGCTCCACTCATGGAAATATCTTCAACTTTTATTAGGAATGCCATTAAAGACAAAAAAGACGTTTCTTGCTTTTTGCCCGCTGCTGTATGGCAGTACATCGATGAAATGCACTTTTATAGTTAATTTACCCTTAATTAACCCGATTTAGGAATACTATTTTATTTACATTAGAATTCGTTTAGGAATAAATACTTTCATAAAATTGTCGTAACTTAATGTTTCATTTAAAATAATACACATGAAAAAAATCTACTTATTATCAATTTCTTTATTCACCGCTGTTTGTTCTTTAACTGCACAAACCGCTATCGAAGTAAAAAATACTTCTGGTATGAATGAAGTGTTAAGCAATAATGCTATTGTTTATAAAGGCACAACGGCAAATAATCAAACTGCACATGACTTTGAAATTAAAAACATAAGTTCTAACACCGTAACTTTCATCGTTAGAAGATATGATGATCTATTAAATACAGTTGTTGCCAGTTCAGATCAGGCTTATGGTTTATTCTGTACAGATTTGAATTGCTTTCCTCCAACAACTTATACCGCATCGGTAGTATTAGCGCCAAATGCTACTTTCGAATTAATCACTTATTTAAATGAAGCATCAATAGTAGGAGAATCTTCTGTTCGCTATAAAGTCTATGACCAGAACAATCCAACTGATGAATTTATAGTTAATCTTAAATATAACAACATTATGTCCGTTAAAGCAAATGCTTCATTATTCTCCAATGTTTCAGATGTTTTCCCAAATCCAAGTGTTTCAAATGCCAACCTAAATATCTCCGTTGCTAATGCAACCAATAATGTTAAAATCTCTATCATTAACACTCTAGGAACTGTTGTTTCAACTAAAACAGTTGATTTGACTTCGGGTAAAAACACGATTGGCTTAGATTTAGACAATCTATCTTCAGGTATTTACTTTGTAACCATTGGACAAGGGCCTTCAAAAGTTACAAAAAAAATCACTATCTCTAAATAATAACTAACAACTAATAATTTACACAAACATGAAAAAACAACTATTAGCACTAGCGGTATTAACCGCAGGTTTCGCTAACGCACAGACGTGGAGCGAAAATTTCAGTTCGACAACGGCACCTGGCTTGCCTACCAACTGGCTACAAAATAACGTAGACGGAAAAACTGTTGCCTCAAACCTTTCAACTTGGAGTTTTGGCACAAATGCTTGGGTATCAAGAGATCTTTCAACCTCCACATTTCCTGACGCAGCAGCACATGGAAAGCTTGTTGGTAGTACTTCTTGGTATTCTCCAGCCGGGGCAGCAAACGATTGGTTGATTACACCTTCTTTTACTGTGCCAACAAATGCTATATTACAGTGGGAAG
>Ga0066415_1000027_pt1 | contig 23366 bp, 23 predicted proteins | sample LakWasMet21_HOW5_2_FD_59542 | JGI IMG/M metagenome (GOLD analysis project Ga0066415, IMG submission 59542) | Freshwater sediment methanotrophic microbial communities from Lake Washington under simulated oxygen tension - Sediment Metagenome 21_HOW5 | ecosystem: Environmental > Aquatic >... | reverse complement strand
GTAAAAAAGAAAAAGCCAATCAAAAATTCAAGATTCAATTTGGTGATGAACAACCAAAGAAATCAACCAATACGCTTCAACCTAAAAAGAAAGAGGAAGATGATGATTTCTAGTTATACGTTATTGCGAGGACTATAAAGCTTCATATTCACCTTTCACAAAATCTGCTAACTCTTTTACATAAGCCGGAGAGAAATCAAATTGAATGCCCGCTGCTTTATACAGTTCAGGAATAGTTTTGGTATAACCCAATGCTAAAGCTTGTTTATAATTGGCTAAGGCTTGTTTCGGGTTTTGTTTATAGCTGCGCCACATAGCAATAGCACCTAATTGCGCCATGCCGTATTCAATGTAATAAAACGGCACTTCGTATAAGTGCAATTGTCCCTGCCACGAACGTTTTAAATTATTTTCTAATCCTGTATGATCGATCACACCTGTTCCAAAATCTTTACTGATCTCCATCCAACAAGCATAACGTTCTTCAAGTGTGTGTTTTGGATGTGTATAGATCCAATGCTGAAATTTATCGATGGAAGCAATCCACGGTAATCCTTTTAAGACGTCATTCAACTGTTCTTTCTTGGCGCGTTTCAAATCATCAGCATTTGGAAAGAATGGTTCCCAATGTTCCATACTGATTAATTCCATACTCATACTCGCTAACTCTGCCACTTCGCTTGGAGTGCTTTTAAATTCGGTGAGTTCCAGATTGGCTGCTAAAAAGGCGTGAACCGCATGACCGCCTTCGTGCACCATAGTTACCATATCACGATGCAAGCCAACGGCATTCATAAAAATAAAGGGTACATCTGTTTCCATCAACGGATAATTGTAACCTCCCGGTGCTTTACCAATGCGTGATTCTAAATCTAAACGTTTCATGTTTTGCATAATGGTAATGCACTCTGCAAAGTATGGATCAATCGTATTAAAACAGGTAATGGTTTTAGCTGCCAGATCCGCGCCGGTAGTAAAAGGTTTTAAAGGTGCTTTGCCATCGGCGTCTACTTCTTTATCCCATGGGCGATAGCTTTCTAATTTCAATGCCGTTTTACGTGCCAGTTCATTTTGTTTTACCAAAGGCACAATGTGTTTTTGTATGGCATCCTGAAAATTATAACAATCCTGCACGCTATAATCAAAACGACCTAACTCATCGTGTTTAAAATCTCTATAATTGGCATAACCTGTATTTAAAGCAACCTGATGACGTAAAGCAATTAACTCTGTATATAATTTGTTTAATGTGTCTTCATCTTCAGCTCTGCGGCTTTGTATTTGATGGTAAATACTTTCGCGCAAAGCTCTGTCGTTACTCTTAAAAAAAGTCGAAGCTTTTTGCAAGGTCATTTCTTCACCATTGTATGTAATGGTTTGTGCGGCTGAAATAGTTCCGTAATCCTGTTCCTTTTGACGGAGCTCCGTAATTAAAGGAATATTTTCCTCACGGTATAACTCTATGCTTTTCTTTAAACCTCTTACATACACAAAATAAGTATCCTTCTCAAGCTCGTCCACAAATTTACATTCGATCAGTTTTTTATTCAGATCGTTTGTATAAGGAGAAATGTGTGGTTCTATTTCTGTTACAAAAAAATTAAAATTAGTTTGCAATGCTTCGTCCTGTGTATTACAGGTCATTTTAATATAACGCCAGGCACCATCTTCGCTGATCACCGCATCTACCTCGCTATGGTCTTTCATCCATTGTTTAAGATCGGCTACTGAGTTAAGCGATCTGTTCTTTAATTCTTCCAATAAAGGTTTTAAATTATCCCAGGTAGTGATTTTAAAATCGGGTGATAGGTAACGACGTTGCATGGTAATTAGTTTGATGCATTGAAGGTAAAGTTTTTTAGTTACATTTTGTCAGTTCGAGTAGCTTCGAAACGAAAGTGAAGAAGCATATCGAGAACTCTTTCGTAATCACTTCTCGATACGCCTCCTTCGTCGGCACTCGAAGCGACATTACTAATAACTTCATAAAACAAAAAAGCTTGCTGAATAGTCAACAAGCTTTTTAAAATAATATATGATTTAGCTAATTAAGCTGTACCGGCTTTTCTAACGCCTGTAGTTTTCTTAACTCCAACTGCTGTTTTAGCTTTAGGTTCTGATTTAGTAGCTGTTTTTTTAACTGCTGCTTTTTTCTCAGTGGCTGCTTTTACAATTTTCTCAGTCGCTTCATCTTTAGTCGCTTCTTCTTTCAATTTTAAGTTACCTGTAGATTGTAAGCCGTTATACCAAGTATATAATTTACGCATGTTACTAGTGTAAACACGGTCTTTATCATAATCAGGTAATACAGAAGCAAAATAAGCTACTACCGTTTTATCATCTGCTTTAGAATCGATGCAAGCACCGCCTTTTTCTTTATCAAAAATAGATTTCATGATCTCAGCCACCGGTTTGTCATCGCTGGTTGTAAACATGCTGATATCTTCTAATGAGCTTACTTTAGCTGTAGCGCTCACTGCAGTACGTTTTTTATCTGTTAAGCTTTCTACAATAATTCCGTTTTTAGATTGAGCAACCACTTTGTATAATCCCGGTTGTCCGCTAATGGCAATAATTCCTGTTAAATCAATCATCTTATAAATTTTATTAGGTAACAAAAATAACGTTTTTTTGATATTTACACTATTTTATGGCGAAAAAGTGGGTTTAATGCTAAAAATGTCCTAACCAATCTCCCTCTCCTCAGAGGAGAGGGCTGGGGTGAGGTCGAGATGAGTAAAATTCTATTATTAATACAACCACAAATTTCCTCAATAATCCATTTTAAGAATTTAATAATTTAATTACTTCAATCAAACTACTTAATTTTCAATTCTCAACTAGTACAAAAACTTAGTGTTCCTAATGGTTTGGCATTACATTATTTTCAAATAAACAATGAAATCTATCTCTACTTAACAAAAAAAATTGTAATACAAAACTCAAAACAAACTATTTTTCATTATTTTTTATGTTTTCTGTAAATCGCTGTTCAGCAAGGTATTTATGGGGTTTTGAACATAGCATGTTAATTTCCCGATGTTAAAAAAACCACTCGAATGTTAATTTCATTTTCAAGAAATCCATTCTTTTTTCGTCAGATTTGTAGAACAGAATATTAAACTAAAACATCCTTAATAAAATTTATTTAGGATACTATATAAAGAACCAAACTATGAACGAACCAATACTAGCAGAAAACAAAGACCGCTTTGTTATCTTCCCGATCAAACACAATGATATTTGGGAATATTATAAAAAATCTGAAGCAAGTTTCTGGACCGCCGAAGAAATTGACTTATCTAATGACATGGGTGATTGGAATAATAAGTTAAATGACAACGAGCGTCACTTTGTGAAACATGTTTTGGCATTTTTTGCCGCTAGTGATGGAATTGTTAACGAAAATTTAGCGATCAACTTCTTAAATGAAGTGCAGTATCCTGAAGCTCGTTTCTTTTATGGCTTTCAGGTAATGATGGAAAACATCCACTCTGAAACCTATTCTTTATTAATAGATACTTATATTAAAGATCCTGTAGAAAAGGATAAGTTATTACATGCGGTTGAAACAGTACCGTGTGTTGGTAAAAAAGCTGAATGGGCTTTAACCTGGATCAATAATGGAACATTTGCTGAGCGCTTAATTGCCTTTGCAGCTGTTGAAGGAATTTTCTTCTCCGGTTCTTTCTGTTCTATTTTCTGGTTAAAAAAACGTGGCTTAATGCCGGGCTTAAGTTTCAGTAACGAGTTAATTTCTCGTGATGAAGGCTTGCATTGTGATTTTGCGTGTATGTTATATGCTGATCACGTACAAAATAAATTACCAAAAGAAAGAGTAACACAGATCATTACAGATGCTGTGGTTATTGAAAAAGAATTTGTATCAGAAGCAATTCCTGTACGTTTAATAGGAATGAACTCTGATTTAATGTGCCAATATATTGAGTTTTGTGCCGATCGTTTATTATTAGCTTTAGGCTGTGATAAATTTTATAATGCAACCAATCCTTTCGATTTTATGGAAATGATCTCGTTGCAGGGCAAAACCAATTTCTTCGAAAAACGTGTGGCTGAATACCAAAAATCCGGTGTGATGAACAACAAAGAAGAAAACAATGTGTTTAATCTGGATGAAGATTTTTAGATAAACGCTTCGTCGGCCAGAATCCTCAATTCGTATCTCATTGATAATCATTGAACAAAGTGGTAACTTTGTATAGGATTCCTAGCCTCTAGACGCAGTGGCAAAAAAGAAAAATATTTAATTAACCGTCACTTTGTTAATATCAAAATGTGACGAACCAAAAAAAAGGCATTTATAGTTATAACTTTTCATAACGAAAAACGATACTCAAAAACTAAGTAAAACCAATTAAAAACCAAAGGCAATGTTTGTAATAAAAAGAGATGGCACTCAAGAGACTGTGAAGTTTGACAAAATCACAGCGCGCGTTCAAAAACTCAGCTACGGCTTAGATCCGAGCTTTGTAGATCCTGTTCAGGTAGCTAAAAAAGTAATCGACGGTGTATATGATGGCGTTAGCACAGTTGACTTAGATAACTTAGCTGCAGAAACTGCTGCATCGTTAACAACCAAGCATCCTGATTATGCGCAGTTAGCTTCGCGTATCGCAGTAAGTAACTTACACAAAAATACGATCAAGTCGTTTTCGAAAACGATTGAGATATTATATAATTATGTTGATCCTAAAACAAACCAAAAAGCTTCATTAATTGCCGATGACGTTTATGAAATTGTAATGAAGAATGCACAATTATTAGATTCTTCTATTATATATGACAGAGACTTTGGTTATGATTATTTTGGTTTTAAAACTTTAGAACGTTCTTATTTATTAAGAACTCACGGTAAAGTTACTGAGCGCCCTCAACACATGTTAATGCGTGTATCTATTGGTATACACAAAGAAGATATTACAGCTGCCATTGAAACTTATAACTTAATGAGCGAGCGTTGGTTTACACATGCAACACCAACTTTATTTAATGCCGGTACGCCAAAACCGCAAATGAGTTCTTGCTTTTTATTACAAGCTAAAGATGACAGTATTGATGGAATCTACGATACATTAAAACAATGTGCCCGTATCTCTCAATCTGCCGGAGGTATTGGTTTAGCTATTCATAAAGTACGTGCAACAGGTTCTTATATTAAAGGAACGAATGGTACATCAAATGGTATTTTACCAATGTTAAAAGTATTCAACGAAACAGCTCGTTACGTTGATCAAGGTGGTGGAAAACGTAAAGGTTCCATTGCTGTTTACTTAGAGCCTTGGCATGCTGATATTATTGAGTTTTTAGATATCCGTAAAAACCATGGTAAAGAAGAAATGCGTGCACGTGATTTATTTACTGCATTATGGATTCCGGATTTATTCATGAAGCGTGTAGAAGCTGAAGGTGACTGGAGCTTAATGTGTCCTAACGAATGCCCAGGCTTATACACAACACACGGCGCAGAGTTTGAAGCATTGTATACTAAATACGAAGCAGAAGGAAAATTCCGCAAACAAATTAAAGCACGTGAATTATGGGCAGCTATCATCGATTCTCAAATTGAAACCGGTAACCCATACATGTTATTTAAAGATGCGTGTAACTTAAAATCAAACCAAACACATTTAGGTACTATTCAATCTTCTAACTTATGTACGGAGATCGTTGAGTACACTAGCCCTGATGAAGTAGCGGTTTGTAACTTAGCATCTATTGCCTTACCTCGTTTTGTAGATGAGAAAACAGGAACATTTGATCACCAACGTTTATTTGATGTAACTTATATCATCACTAAAAACTTAAATAAAGTAATTGACCGTAACTACTACCCAATTCCTGAGGCGCGTAACTCAAACATGCGTCACCGCCCAATTGGTTTAGGTGTACAAGGTTTAGCAGATGCATTTATTTTAATGCGTTACCCATTTGAAAGTGAAGAAGCTAAAAAATTAAACGCAGAGATCTTTGAAACAATTTATTATGCTGCAATGACAGCTTCTAAAGATTTAGCAATTAAAGATGGCGCTTACGAATCTTACCAAGGTTCTCCATTATCAAAAGGCATTATGCAATTTGATATGTGGGGTGTAACACCAAGCCCACGTTGGGAATGGAACATCTTAAAAGAAGAAGTAGCAAAATATGGTGTGCGTAACTCTTTATTAGTTGCGCCAATGCCAACAGCTTCTACATCTCAAATTTTAGGTAACAACGAATGTTTTGAACCATATACATCAAACATTTACAGCCGTCGTGTATTATCAGGTGAGTTTGCAGTAGTAAACAAACACTTATTACGCGACTTAGTAAAATTAGGTATGTGGAACGATGCTTTGAAAAACAAAATCATCGGAGCAAACGGTTCAGTACAAGGTATTGCAGAGATTCCTCAAAACATTAAAGATATTTACAAAACAGTTTGGGAAATTAAACAACGTACTATTATTGATATGGCTGCCGATCGTGGTGCTTACATTTGCCAATCGCAATCGTTGAACTTATTTATCCAGGATGCAAACTTTGCTAAATTATCATCAGCACATTTCTATGCATGGAAAAAAGGTTTAAAAACAGGTATGTACTACTTACGTACAAAAGCTGCTGCAGATGCAATTAAATTTACGGTTGACCAAGCTGCTTTATCTGTACCGGTATTAGGCAACGAAGATGCTTTATTAGTAGAGCGTGGGCAAACACAACTTTTAAGTTTTGAAGAGCAACAAGCACAATTATCTTGTAGCTTAGATAACCCAGAAGGATGTGAAGCTTGTGGATCTTAATCACAAAAAATAAATAACCCTTAATGAAAAAATCCCCTCACAATTTAGAGGGGATTTTTTTTGAAAAGAAACATTAATACTAATTTATTATGCGGAAAAAATACAGGAATACATTATTCAGAATATTACAAGAATCACGATATGGTATTGATGGTTTTCAAGTTGAGGAAGATGAGATCCATTCGCTACCATCTTTAATCATTAATTTTAAGGATACTCCTTTTAAATTTATAATAAGGAATAATCAAGACGATTTTGATTTGTTCGATTATCAATACACAAAATACAACCCAAAATTTGATTTTACCCCACTTTATCCTGAAAATGAGTACGGTAGTTTTGAAATTATTACACAAGCACTAACGTATTGGTTAAATAATGATGTAATGGAATATTTTGAGGATAAGAATGAACCTGATTTGTGGGAAGAATACAAAAATGGCAATAAATCCATGGACATTAATGGAATTGATTTTAATGATAAAAGTGATTTTAATTCAGAAGAAAAACAGCAAATAAAATTGTCAATTAATGAATTAAAATTATTGATTGCGAAAAATATTTCAATGGATGAAGACGAAAGAAAAATCGTTCATGAAAGATTAGATTATTTGGTGGATGCATCTGATAGATTGAATAAATTCGATTGGAAAAGCTTATCAGTTTCAACTCTAATAAGTGTAGCAGTTACATTATCTCTTGATACACAAAAAGGTCATTTACTTTTTGAGTTATTTAAAAAAGTCTTTAGTTTTATTCCATTATTAACTCAACACTAATTTTTTATAACCTCCATTACATTTACAACGCTATATAAATAAACTTCAGATAACACCCTATCAGATTTAATTCTGACAGGTATTTAGTTTTGCGAGTATACCATTTAGACGAACGCTAATACTCTATAAAATAAGTTTATTTACCTTTAGAAGATGAATAAACTACTATTCGAGAAATTCACTTCTAAAATATTAACTGCCGGCCCAATCCTGCAGTTCCTCTTAATTGTAGGTTGTAACAATGTCCACTTTTACTCCAGCAATCAGCCTTCTTACAACAATTTATTTACACTCATCAATTTAGTTGGCACATTGTCTTTATTTGCCTGGATGTATAGCATCGCATATGTAGCAAATTTTCATATCGTAGAAAAGGAACAGAAGTTTGAGAAAACTAAATTATTGGAAGGCTGTATCATTTTATTTTTCTTTTTAGATGCGGCCATGACCTTTTTTGACTTCCCAATAAATCGCATTGAATTGAGTGGGATTTATTTCACCTATAACGAACCATTTATCATGTCCGCTGTCTATGTATTCACCTGCATTTTTTCGATCATCTATGTAGCTAAAATACTCATCTATGCCGAAACACATAAAGAGGTAAGTTTTGGAGGCTATTATAAAACAGCTTTATTATTATTCTTTCCTATAGTTGGGATATGGCTCATCAGCAGCCGACTCGAAAAATTAAAACACATTGTGATCAAGGAAGAGGAAGAAGAACCTCAAACAAATGCAGGAGAATTTGATCGTGAAAAATATATGGAAACTATCAACAGCGAACGTACACTAACTAAGATTGAGTATAAATGTAAAGAAGGCATATTGGCTATCTATCAGGAATACCCGCAACCAAATATTGGAGAAAAAGCATTTTTAAATAATAAAAAAGCCGGTAACGGTAAGTATAAAATCGGTTTTATGAGTTGTATCACCGTTGAGGATGGACGAGTTTTAAAACTAGGAATGTTTTAAACCAACCTCTGCTGCACTTGCAATGCTGCGGTTATTATATTAGTTAACAAAAACCCAATGAATTACACATTGGGTTTTTTGTTACTTTTGAAAAATGAAACCAAATTACTCAACTGCTTTCTGGCTATTTTTTATTTTTTGGGTAATGTTAAAGCTATTCGTGTCAGCCGCGCAAATAGTATTTGTGTGTCAACAAGAATGGTTAAATCCAGTAAAGTATATGTTATCGCTATTTGTAATCGATTCTGTAATGGCTATGATTGCAGTATGTTTTTGTTTTATGTATGCATTAAGAATATTTACCTATTCAAAAATACTATCCGCCATCTTTCTAATGGCTTCGCAACTAACGATGTTATTACTCGCTGCTTTAGCTTTTTATATTCACTTTAATTCGTCAGTAGATACTTTCCATACAGGAATAATATATATTGTATTTGGCTTAATTCAAGCTTTTATAGCATATATGTTATATAAAAGGAAAACAGATAAAGCCTCGATCCCAAACGTTCATGCGGATTTAGACGAATACAGGAATAAATAAAGGATTTAGACTAAATCAAACCTCCAAAACAAGGATTTTTTACCTTTACGGCATGAATAAAAAACTATCTCTTTTATTACTCACTTATTTTGTATTGAGTTCTTATACTTTCATCGCTCAAAAAAAAGACAAGTCCGTCAAATTATACGAAAACGGTAATGTAGCTTTTGCCAGAAAAGATTATAGAACAGCAGATTCCTTATTTACCTTATCTCTAAATATTACACCACATCCTGATAGTTATTATAACAGAGCCGTTTGCCGTCGTCAGTTAAACGATTTTAAAGGGTATTGCTTGGATCTAGAAAGTGCTGCAGGCTTAGGTGACGGAGAAGCGAAAAGTTTGTATTGGAAACAATGCGCGAAAGCTGACACAGTTTATAAAAAAAATAATGGCGACCTCGCAACAAAAGCTGATGGCGAAATTGTGGAGTTCATACGTAATAATCAATACAATACCGATTTTGAATATGAGAAAAAAGATACCGCAGGAAATGTAATTCTTTCTAAGGTCAGAGTTGACAATGCTGTTATTTACAAAAGATGTAAAGACGTTGCCGGAGTACGTTATATCGGAGGAGAAGATAGTCTAATTCAATACATCAAAAAGAGCACTGAGTTTTTCAAACAACAGCAAGAAAAAAATCTATCAGGTTATATGCTTCTATCAGTTATAACCGATGAAACCGGTAAAGTAAAAGAAGTGAAAATGATAGATGGAGAAAAAGATCCTGCTATTGATGAACTATTAAAAGGACTAGTAAACATGCCAAATTGGACACCGGCAATGTATAATGATAAACCAGTGAAATACCAAACAGATATCTCTGTATCTTATTTTGATAAAGATCTATCCATTTCTTCTGCATCATTTTTTAATAAAGATTCTATCCTTGTAGAAGTAATGCCAGATTTTCCAGGAGGTTCAAGAGAGATGATGATGTTTATCGCTCAAAACATTGTTTATCCTATGTCAGCAAAAGAAAAGGGTCTGTCAGGAAGATGTTATTTAAAGTTTGTGGTTCTTCCAAATGGGAAAATAGCTGATGTCAAAATCCTAAGAGGAGTGAAAGGTTGCCCTGAATGTAATGCAGAAGCAGTAAAAGTCATTAGTATGATGCCTAAATGGAAGCCAGGAACACAAAATGGAAAAGCAGTTCCTGTATTTTTCACATTGCCAATTAATTTTAATTTGCGTTAATTTTTCTACATTGAAGCCCACTCCGCTGCATTTGTAATGCTGCGGTAATTAAAACAAACCCTGTCAATTTAATCATTGGCAGGGTTTTGTTTGTCGGTAAAAACCTGTCAGGTTTAATCAGCAGCCTGCTATAAACCTGACAGGTTTGAGCTAGGATAAATTTTAACCATCAAAACAAATGCTACACTTTATAGCAATCAGCAGCTATAAAATTGATTTATTTTGTAAAATAATACCTGTCAAGTTTAAGTTATACGAAATGGAGAAGATAGAACAATTAGAATTTGGTAAATTTTACCACATTTATAACAGAGGAATTAATAAAGGATCTGTCTTTTTTGAAAAGAATAATTACGAGTACTTCATTAAATTATACGAAAAGCATATAGATCCAATCGCCGAAACTTATGCCTGGTGCTTACTAAAGAATCATTTTCATTTTTTAGTAAGAATAAAAGATGAAAACGAAGTTGAAAGTAAAAAATTACCACATCAATGCTTCTCTAATTTATTTAACGCTTACACTAAAGGAATTAATAAAATCTATAATAGACATAGCAGTCTATTTCAAAGAACCTTTAAAAGGAAGTTGGTTGATGACGAGAAGTATTTTAAACAATTAGTAATTTATATACACAACAATCCTGTAAATCATAGCATTTGTGATAATGCAATGGATTATCCCTGGAGTTCTTATTTAACTTACTTGTCCGATAAAACAACAAAACTTAAAAGAGATGAAACTCTTACATACTTTGGGGATAAAGAAAATTTCGCAGCAACACATCAAACAGTTTCTGATTTTGAAGAGCTTGAAAATTATCTGAGTTTGTAATTTACTCCAATGCACAATCGCCAAAACCTGACAGGTTTATAGCGGGCTGCCTATTAAACCTGTCAGGTTTCTTTGTGCAGGTAATCAATTGAACCGCCCGGTAAAACGAAACCCGGATCGTTTTCCAGGTGATTTTATGTTTGAAATGACAAAAGAAGAATTTGAGAATTGGAGGCGCCAATTTGGCACCTCCAATTCTGATAAAATGGGGTTACGCTATTTACCTTATTGTTTTACGGAACAAGGTGTAGCCATGCTTTCAAGTGTTTTAAATGGTGATCGGGCAATTGCTGTCAATATCCAAATCATGAGAATTTTCACTAAAGTTCGGCAAATGCTTACTGATAATACCGAGCTCCGATTAGACATTGAAAAGATCAAAAAGAAACTCGATAACCAGGATAAAAATATGGAAATTGTGTTTCGCTATTTAGATGAACTATTAGAGAAAAAAGAAACCACCAAGCCAAGAACACAAATTGGGTATAAAATATTTAAGAAATAATTTTGAAGTCACAAATTGTAACCTCAAAATTATTACCTCACCGTTAATTTCTGGCTATACAACACATTGTTAGATGTAGCCGTAACAACATATGTTCCTGGAGCTATTCTATTTTGAGTATCAATCCCAATAATTTGTGTATTATCAATTGATACTACTACTTTTGAGTAAAATTCAGATCCATTCGTATCTTTAAGTAGTACTAATACTTCTTTATTATTTGAATACATCAAACTGCTTTTTAAAACAGCATTCGTTGATCTGTTAGAATAACTCATACTGTTCTTGTCACCAATCACATAATTAACCATAACAATATTTGAATAGGTGCTTTTTTTATTCAGATCGGTGTGCTTTAAACGGTAATAAGATATTCCATTTAAAGGTTCGTAATCGGTTTCGCAGTATTGTAAAACATTGTTGGTATTAGTGGCTACATCTATAGTTGTAACTTTAGAAAAGCGCACGCCATTTCTAGAGCGTTCTAAAGTAAAGTAATCGTTATTGGAGCTTGGGGTAGCGGCCCAATATATCTCCACCTTATTACCGTGTTTTACGGCATTGAAATTTACTAATTTCATTGATGAAACACCAAAGCCATAAAAATCTGTATGGTTTGATTTATAACCGTATTGGCTGTATAAATTATCTGCGGCACTATAAATAAGTTCTCTTCCATACACAGCAGAATAGGTACTGATAAACTCAGAAAATTTAGTATTTGATTTTAAATTTTTACTACTCTCAACAAAAGAATAAGATAATACGGTAGACATTCCTAGTACTAATACTAATATGCGTCTGTAAGTTTTATTTTTCATAATTAATGCAATTGTGGGACAAAACTAGTGACTATGTAGCATCTGGCACAGCCTTTAACCCGACTTACATTGCAGATGTAAGATTTGAGTGAAAATTGCTATTTTTAAGGTATGAGAAAGTTTTTGGGGATATTCTTAATCGTGTTGGGCTGGCTTCTTGGTATAGCCGCCATGTTAAGCACCATTCCAAATATTTTGAAAACATTTCAAGAAGATACAGAGATCATTAATAAAACAGCATTTTTAGTAGGCACTTTTATTGGCTCCGGTATATTTGTGTTCATCGCTTACTTATTGATCAGAACCGGCATCAAATTAACTAAAAAGAAAAAGGCACAAGATCAAATGGATAAGATCATGTCTATTAAATAATATTTTTTTCGATCCTGACAGGGTTTTGTATTTATACATATTATACAAAATAAGTTAAAGGTGTGAATCATGTAACTCTTACTAAAATTATATAACAGTTTATCAACTCAAAGAGCACACCTTTGTGTCAGTGAATTAGTATCTACAATTTAAAACTTAAGAAAATGAAAAAAATTATTTTATTAGCCGGTGTGTTGTTTGCAGTTAGTACAACAGTAACTTCATGTAAAAAAGATTACAAATGCGAATGCTCAAAAACTTACACGAGCGGTAGCGGCAGTTCAACAAATGATTATTCTGTGTACACTTACAAAGACACAAGAAAAAGAGCTGAAGACAGATGTAATGACAATACAAAGTCTAGTAGCGATGTCTTTGGAAATTACAGTATCAATTGTCAAATTAAATAATGTTCAAACATTAGTTTAATAGTAAAAGGCAATTAGATCAATCTTTGTAGAATAAATGGTTGTAAAACCAATAACCTACAAATAAAAAAAACAGGATAAGGAAACTTGTCCTGTTTTTTGTTTTAAGAAAGTAAAGTAATTCAAGATATAAATTGTATCCTAAAATAAAATAATAGTTACTACTTGATGATCAGCTTTTGGCTATACAACAAATTATTTGATGATGCGGTAACAATATAAATACCCGGAAGTAATTTTTGTTCAAGGTCTACCCCTATTATTTTCGAGTCTTCTTCAGCAAGCATCACTTTCGAAAAGTATTCTTTTCCGGAATTATCTCTTAATACAACCAATACTTCTTTATTTTCAAGACTTTTTAAATTGATGGCAAATTTTCCTCCTTCTGCAGGATTTGGATAGATACTAATATTATCATCAGCAATTATGTAATTAACAGCTACTATTTGTGAATAGCTATTTGCTCCTGAAAAATCAGTTTGCTTTAAACGATAATAAGAAATTCCCTCATATGGCGAAAAATCTCTTTCGCTATAATTGATCATGGTATTGCTATTACCGGCTCCATCTGTGATAACAAGCTTTTCGAAATTCACACCATCTTTAGAACGTTCCAGTGTAAAATAATCATTGTTTATTTCAGTCTCAGTCGTCCAATAAGCATCAACATTCTCTCCGTTTCTAATAGCCGTAAAACTAAGTAACTCAATTGGTAAAACAGCGCTTCCTAAAATACCGGCGTTGTTTGGGCCACCTCCCGATTGTGCAAAAGTACTGGCAGGTGTATTGTTTGAGCCGCCTGTTCCGTAAGTTGTATTTATGGTAGCATTAGTATTAGGCATATTTTGCGGAAACAATAAAACGCCTTGGCCACCACCGCCTCCACCACCATGACTCGCACCGTCATTTACACTACCTCCGCTACCACCATTTGAAGTAATACTTAAAGGACAAATTGGATTTAAAGTATAAGTTGCTGCATCTATTAATATACTTCCTCCGGCACCACCTCCACCACTGCCGTCGTTACCGCTATTGGCAACAGAACCACCATTTGCCGAAATCCTAATAGCACTTGAACACACAGTGCTTGTAACAATAGCATTGGTTTTAAGTATGATAATACCGCCGCCCTTTCCACCAGACGAGGAAACATTATTGTTTTGTTGACCGCCGCCGCCGCCGCCGCCCATATAAAATCTATTCAAAGCTACACTGGCTTGTAATGGCACTCCCCCAAGTCCACCCGCACTTACACCACATCCCCATCCTTGTCCACCATCACCACCGGCTGTATAATTGCCACCACCGCCACCACCTGCATTGTGTTCGTTACCGCCACCGCCACCATTAATAATTTTAGCGCGCCCGTTTACATGCGTCGCATCCGATGTTTTATATATACTTTCGCCTTTATATGCCTGACTGGTAGAATTAGTTTTATATAAGGTTGGCTGACAAGATCCTCCGGCACTAGAAGAGATCGCACCACCCCTGAATCCAAGTGCATCAGCAATAATACTGTGTTTAAGTGTTAATGTATTATTTACTTCAAGAGCTATTACGCCGCCAATGTTGCCATCCCAGGGCAAGGCTGTGATATTTGCGGTAGTCGTATAATTAGTTCCTAAATTCCTGAAGGTAATTACCTGAACAGAAGAATTTGAGTTTGTGTTAAACGATTGAGTGAGTGGGGAAACAAGTGTAATAACATTAGGATTAGTTGTAGATGGAACAACGCTTGCAATAGTGGCAATTTCGTAAATACCTGCCGAATTGATAGAAGACAGATTACCAAAATTGGCATTATTTCCTGTATTTGCGCCAATCACATCGTCTTGCATTTGCATCACAATGATCTTTTCACCCGGATTGAAGCTATGATTAACTGTATTTACATTATTAACGGTTAGTAAATTCCCGCTTGTTACGCTGTTTACTTTCGCATAGGCGTTCAGAACTGTTTGAGAGCTCGAACAAAAAACAACTAAAGTAAAGGTGATAGTAAAAATACTCTTCATATAACTCCTTTTATTGATTATACTTTATATACCTGAAAAGGTTGCCTTATTTCGACATATAGATTACTAAAGCCGTGGAACACTGATTTTTTAGGTATTGTAGGCCATAACCCCGGATACAAAATCCGGATTATAAGGTTTCGATCAGATGATAATTATAAGATCATAAATTGTGACCTTATGATAATTATATTAACTTTAAATCAATGCTTTCTGATATAAAATACACAAAAGAAATTATTACCAGAACGGTAAGGCTTCGTTTATTGGAAAACGGCATTATTTATTACACCTATTTGCCTAATGCAGAGATAGATGAAAAAAATCATTTAGAAAATCATAAAGCATTAGTAGAGATCACTAATAATCAAAAACATCCGCTTTTAATTGATTCTAATGAATATACGACCGTAACGCCCGAAGGAAGAAAAATGATTAGGGAATTAGAACCAGTTGCTCCTATAACAGTAAGAGCAGTAGTTATTAAATCCTTAGGCCACCGTATCTTAACTAATTTTTACATCAAGTTTCATCAACCAATTGTTACAACAAAAATTTTTGATGATTATAAAGAAGCGTTAGATTATTTGCATTTCACAATGAATCCTACTTTGCCAGTAAGTGAAATTTAATTTACTTTTTCCAGCGCTTTAAGCTCCACTGAATGTGTTGAGTATCGTTTAGATAGGTCCAGGTTACCATCCTGCTTATTTTATTGCCTTGAGTCATGGTAATGGTTTTAATTGAAAACGCTCCTGCTTTTTTTAATGCAGCATAAACCGCATTCAAATTATCACTTTTTGATACTAATGTCGTAAACCACAAGCAGCTTTCTTTTAGTTGAGCACTTTCTTCGGCCATTTTGGTAATAAATCCTACTTCGCCACCTTTGCACCACAACTCATTACTTTGTCCACCAAAATTTAAAACCGGTTTCACCGTTTTTTTATAACCTAAGTTTTTCCATTTTTTTTCGGTACCTGTTTGTGCTTCTTCAGCTGATGAATGAAAAGGGGGATTACACATTGTGATATCTACAATTTCATCAGGCTTGATAATTCCTTTAAATATGTTTGATGAGTTAGATTGATAGCGACAATCTATAACATCAGATAGATCATTAGACTTAACAATTTGTGTAGCTATTTTAATCGCAAGAGGATCGCTATCACTTCCAATAAAATTCCAACCATATTCCTTATGGCCTATTAACGGATAAATGCAATTAGCTCCTACTCCTATATCTATCACAGTAACTGATTTACCGGTAGGAATTACGCCGCCATTACTAGAAGCTAAAACATCCGCGATGTTATGAATGTAATCAGCTCTACCGGGAATAGGTGGACATAAATAATTTTTAGGAATATCCCAATTGCTGATGCCGTAAAATTGCTCTAATAAAGCCTGATTTAACATTTTAACCGCCACGGCATTTGTAAAATCAATGGTTTCTGATTTGAATTTATTAATGAAAACATAAGGTTTTAGATCGGGACAAATTTGTGTCAATCGTCTGAAATCATAACGTCCACGATGTTTGTTTCGGGGATGCAAGCCGCTGTTTTCGTCAGACGTGGTATTTGGTTTCGTGTTCAATTTGAAAAAATTTAATCACGAAAGTAATAAAGATTTATGGGTTTCAGGAAATTAGTTAAAGAAGAGACCCTATAGACAATTGATATAGAAATTTCTTACCTTTATAGTCTAATTTTTTAGCCTTAAAATATGAGTCAAGCTATACGCCAACTAGAACCCAAAGCAATGTGGAACAATTTTGCCGATTTAAATGCGGTACCTCGTCCTTCTAAAAAAGAAGAGCGTGTGATTCAATTTGTAAAGGCCTTTGGCGAAAAGTTAAACTTACCTACTTATGTAGATGAAGTTGGAAATGTGATCATTAAAAAACCAGCAACAGCAGGAATGGAAGAGCGAGTAACCGTTGTGTTACAAAGTCATTTAGATATGGTGCATCAAAAAAATGCGGCAACCCAATTTGATTTTAATACTCAGGGTATTGAGATGTTAATAGATGGCGATTGGGTAAAAGCTAACGGCACAACTTTAGGTGCTGATAACGGCATTGGTGTTGCATCTATCATGGCCTTATTAGAATCTACTGATATTCCTCACCCTGCTTTGGAAGCGTTATTTACCATTGATGAAGAAACCGGAATGACCGGCGCTTTGGAATTAAAAGGCGGTTTATTAAGTGGCGAGATCATGTTGAACTTAGATACTGAAGATGATACTGAGTTAACGATTGGTTGTGCAGGTGGTGTAGACATTACTGCTTCGGGCACTTATGCACAAGAGGCATCAAAAAATAAATCAGCTTATTCTTTAGCTATTAAAGGATTAACCGGTGGGCATTCCGGAATGGACATTCACAAAGGCAGAGGTAATGCCAATAAATTAATGAATCGTTTATTACTTTCTTTAAGTAATGATCTGGGAATTGAAATTGCTTCTGTTGATGGAGGTAGTTTACGTAATGCCATTCCTCGCGAATCGGTTTCTGTTATTACAGTAGCGGATGCGAATAAAGAAAATTTAAAAAAAATGGTAGCAAACTATTCCACTATTTTAAAAGAAGAATATTCAACAACCGACCCAAAATTAGTTGTTGTTATTGAAGAAACAGAAACTCCTAAACAAACATTAAATAAAGATTTTCAAAACAAATTATTACGCAGTATATATGCTTGCCCTAATGGCATTTACCGTATGAGTCCTGACATTGCAGGTTTAGTACAAACTTCCAATAATATTGCAAGAGTTATTGTAAAAGAGGGTACGTATCAAATACAGTGTTTAACACGTAGCTCCGTTGATTCCGAAAAAATGGATCTGCAATTAGCAATCACTTCTACATTTGAATTAATGGGGGCTGAATTAAAATACGGTGGTTCTTATCCTGGTTGGGCTCCAAAGCCATCATCTGACATTGTAAAATTAATGAGCGACTTGTATGTAGAACGTTATAATGCATCTGCTAATGTAAGTGCTTGTCATGCAGGATTAGAGTGTGGTATTTTAGGTACAAACTACCCTGATATGCAAATGATCTCTTTTGGCCCAAATATTACAGGCGCACATTCACCGGATGAAAAAGTTCAGATCTCTTCGGTACAAAAATACTGGGGGTTTTTATTGGAAACCTTAAAGCGTATTCCAACTAAAGATAAAAGCCTATTAACTGCAAAACATGAAAGTGCTTCAGCAATTTAAATCCGATGAACTAAAAGGTTCTACCAAATTTAAATTAGCTAATGGCTTAACCGAATTTCCACGCGAGTTATTTGACTTAACGGATACGCTTGAATTACTTGATCTTTCAGGTAATTCCTTATCTTCTTTACCGGATCATTTTGACAGATTTCAAAAACTGAAAATTGTTTTTTTTGCTGATAATCAATTTACAGAGTTCCCGAAAATTTTATCTCAATGTCCGCAATTAGAAATGATCAGCTTTAAATCCAATCGTATTTCTAAAATTGAAGAAGGGGCAATTCCCAAACAAACGCGTTGGTTAATTTTAACCAATAATCAAATTAATGAGCTTCCAAAATCAATTGGCAATTGTTCCCGTTTGCAAAAATGCGCTTTAGCCGGTAATCAATTAACATCACTTCCCATAGAAATGGCTAATTGCCAAAACCTTGAACTACTAAGGATTTCTGCCAATCAATTAACTGAATTTCCGGAGTGGTTATTACAATTACCTAAACTTTCCTGGTTAGCCATTTCAGGTAATACATTTAATAAAAACTATACCGTTCACAATTCTTTGCCGAAAATAAATTGGCAGGATCTTGAACTAAAAGAAATTTTAGGAGAAGGTGCATCAGGAATTATTTCAAAAGCGGTTTATAATGCAACTAACGAAATAGCAGTTAAAGTATTTAAAGGAGAAGTAACCAGTGATGGGTTACCACATGATGAAATGAGTGCTTGCATTGAAGCCGGTGATCATGCTCATTTGGTAAAACTACTTGGACAAATTAATAAACATCCTGAAAATAAAGAAGGCTTAGCATTAGAGTTAATTCCTAATGATTATAAAAACTTAGGTCTGCCTCCAAACTTTGTGACTTGTACCCGAGATACGTTTCATGAGAATACTAGTTTTTCATTAGAGCACATAAAAAGCATTGCTATTGGAATTTCAACAGCTATGGAACATTTGCATGCTAATGGCGTTATGCATGGTGACTTATATGCTCATAATATTTTGATCAATGATCAAGCACATGCTTTATTAGGTGATTTTGGTGCAGCAACTATTTATGATACGAATTCTAATAGAGCTCCTCTGTTGGAAAAATTAGACGTACGAGCTTTTAGCTGTTTACTCGAAGATTTATTAGATCACACCATACCTGGAGAATTGCATACGCAAACATATAACTCTCTTCATCAATTAAAAGAAAACTGTATGTTAAGTGAGATCTCGAATCGTCCTGATTTTAAAACAATATCTTCTCAAATTTCACAACTATCTTAGTATGGATATTACAGAAATTCCCTTCAATAAATTTTTAGGTATTTCTCTGGCAAGTCATAAAGATTATTTATTACAATTAGATGCCAGACCGGAATACACTAATCATCTGGGAACTGTTCATGCAGCAGCTTTATTTACATTAGCCGAAGGCAGCGGTGGTCAGTTTTTATTAAACTGCTTTCCAACCCAGGCAGATCAGGTAATTCCTGTAGTAAGAAAAGTAGAAGTGATCTATAAAAAACCGGCCACGGGTATCATTGTTTCAAAAGCAAATTTTAAGGATACGACCCTCGAAAAAGTACAAGAAGAGTTAAATGCCAGAAAACGAGCTTCCTTAATCACTACAGTTGAACTATTTGATACTGAGAATAATAAGGTATTTATAGCGAACTTTGAATGGTTTGTTACCGTAAAAGGATAAAGATAGACTATGAAAAAGATTTTAAAATTTTGCGTCTTTTTTTAATTCTATCGTCATTATAATATGAACGCAACCACCACACATATTTGGGAAGAATTCCACACACAGCTTTTTAATTTTATAAAAAAGCGAGTGAAAGATACTGATGCCTCCAAAGACATTTTACAGGACGTATTTGTGAAAATTCATTTGAAACTTAATACTCTTACCAATGAAGATAAACTCAGCAGCTGGGTTTATCAGATCACACGGCATAGTATTTTAGATTATTATAAAAAACAAAAAATACAAATTGATATTCCTGAAAGTTTAGCCGAAATACAGGAAGAAAAAACCTATAATGCTGAAATGACAAGTTGTTTAACACCCATGATCGAACAATTATCGGGTGATTTTAAAGAAGCCATTATGCAAACCGAATTAGGAAATTTATCTCAAAAGGATTATGCTGAAAAACTAGGAATTTCATATTCTGGTGCCAAATCAAGAGTACAAAGGGCCCGACAACAATTAAATACTCTTTTTCATGAATGCTGTACGATCGAATCCGATAAATATGGAAACGTAATAGAGCATAATTGCAATAAAGATTGTGGTTGCAATTAATTTTTGCGTCTTTTTATGAGATGCTCGTCTTTAGGTTGTAAGTAAACTATATAATCTAAAAAAACGAAATCATGAAAAATCAAAATTCAAACAGCACCAATCAAAATTGTGGATGTAACACCAACAACTCAAGCGAGAAAAATGTTATAGAAAACAAATCTAATGCATGTAATTGTAGCTGCAATTGTAACAAAGATGAGAATTCATCCTGTAACTGTAATTGCCAATGCGGCACAGAGTGTAATTGTACGTGTAACTGCGAAGAGTGTACTTGTTAAATAAGAAAGGTCTGTCTGCTAGCTAGCGGACGGACCTTTTCATTTATCTTCAACATATTAAATTCAAGTTATCAGGCAGCTGCCGCCTGCAATTGTTTATATAATAACCGTTTGGCAATAGGTAAAAACGTTTCATCATTAGGAAGCGGCGCTTTAGCTTTAAATAAATACATAGCAGGATTTGGCATATGCGGATTTGCTTCAATAATTTCATGTTTTACTTTATCAACCGGTTTTGATAAACTAATAGTGTAAGTGGAAAAATAAGAAGTGTTTAGTCCAAAAATTTCCTGATCTAATAAATTAACTTTTGAAAACTGGTAGCTATAAACACACACTGTTTTTGACTGAAAAGGATATAACACAAAATAACCTTCAGTCTTATATATTGGCAAAATACCAATATGATCTGTCAAAATATGCTGTTCCGCAAAATCAAAAATAGTTTTTCCTTTATTCAATTCATTGGCAATCAAAGGTTCACTAAACTGAATGATCTGTTTCAATTCATCCAACAATTCATCATTTACAGTACTATCATATTGCAGTTTTAAATTCTCAAAATCAATTCCTTTCAATTTTCTTTTAAAATTATTTTCAAGTGCCGTAGTATTATGTTTTAAACGCATTAAATTTTTATAATGCGCTATTAATTCGGCAAAATCGGGATACAATTTTTGCTGATTAAAATGTTCTTTAACTTGCTTTAAATAACCCAAAAGCATATACTTTTTATATTCGAAGTCCATTAGGTGCTCCGTAATCCAGTTTTCTGAAAGCTTTCCCATAGTTATTATACGCTAAAACAAAGAGGTAAGTTTCCTTAGTTGTTTTGTTTCAGTTGTATTTAAGACGAACACCTTTTTTCAATTGATAAAATAATTGATAACATCCATTATTCTCAATATTTGAATTAAATTTATAGAATGATTTTCGAAAACCTGAAACAAAAAATATATCCAAGCGATCTTACCTTTGATAAAATTTACCCCTTACTTTATCAGGAACATTCTGCCCGCCATTTCACTCCAGTTAAAATTGCCATCAAAGCAGCCAAATTATTAGCCGATCTTCCTACCGATAAAATATTAGATATAGGTTCAGGTGTCGGGAAATTTTGTTGTGTCGGTTCAAGCGTAACAAGTGCTCATTTTTATGGTGTAGAGAAACGTAAAACATTAACCAATCTTGCCAATAAAATAAAAAGACAATACCGTTTAAAAAGTGCACATTTCATTAATAATGATTTCACCAAAATAGATTTTAGCAAATTTAATGGCATTTACTTTTTCAATTCCTTTCACGAACATTTTGATTCTACTTGTATCTTAGACGAAACGTCGAAAGTATCATTAAGCGAATACGAAAAGTATCATGAAGATTTAAAATTAAAATTGAATGAATGTGCCGTAGGAACTAAATTAGTAACTTATTACACTTTCAAAAACAAGATCCCTTCTTCTTACCAATTTATTGATGCTAATGAAACAGGGCTTTTAAAGTTTTATATCAAAAGAAAATAAATGTAACTGCCTTGTCAGTTCGAGTAGAAAATTTTGACTCTTTGAATTTTCGTATCGAGAACAATATTAATAACAGTATCTCGTTACACTCGTCCTCGTAACTCGCGATGTGATAATTTTTAAAATTTCCTTAAAATAAAACTAAAGAGACTCTAAAATATTTTATCTTTGGTTAGATACATTTTATTTTATGAAGCGGTTTACTTTATTATTTTTCATACTCCTTTTTGCACTCAAAAGTTTTTCTCAACTTAAGGATATCAAGATCATGATCCCAAAGGATATTGGATATAGTTATTATGACTTTATGCAATTTTTTCCTGACGAGAAATTTTTCGTGATTTGCGGTACCGGCTTATCCGTTCATAATACAGAAACTTCAGAAGTAGTTGATGAAGCAGATCTAACTTATGGCGCTAAAAATTTATCAGTAAGCAAAGATGGTAACTATGTATTGGTAACAGTAAATAGTGAATTATATATTTATTCTTTTATCAATCAAAAACTCAGTTTATTCTTTAAAACAAATACCACCGAATTAATTAAGGGGCTTCCTAATAGTGAGTATTATGGGTCATTACCTATAGGCGGCAGTTTCTTTACCGGAAAACCAAATGAAATTTACGTGAGCATTGGTTCGTTTACATTGATCTATGATTTTACCAAACAAAGCGTACTCTCTTCTCATGCCTACCCTATTACCGAATACATCGTTAACTCAACGTATAATGAAAAGAAACAAGA
>Ga0066415_1000026_pt1 | contig 23409 bp, 19 predicted proteins | sample LakWasMet21_HOW5_2_FD_59542 | JGI IMG/M metagenome (GOLD analysis project Ga0066415, IMG submission 59542) | Freshwater sediment methanotrophic microbial communities from Lake Washington under simulated oxygen tension - Sediment Metagenome 21_HOW5 | ecosystem: Environmental > Aquatic >... | reverse complement strand
TATTCTTGAACTATTTGAACTTATTAAAGCTGATTTAAAAGAAAAGAATTCTGATTTGAAAGATGATTTACTTATAGAATTGGAAAATGGCACTAAACATTTAAGAATAATAAGGATGTAACTTCTAGGCTCAAAACAATAGGGGGGATTAATGAAAGATATTGGCGTCAATGTTTTTGCTAATCTAGCAGCAGCTCCAATCTATGATCAAATAAAACACCTACTTGGCATATAAGAATGTAATAATCTGTCCCATTTTCTGTCCCTTCATTATTTTAATTTATTTGAAATAGTTGTAAATAATTCTAAATCTATAGATCAAAAGTCTTGAAACCCTTGATAAACAAAAACCCCATTTTCTTGCGAAAATGAGGTTTAAATTAACCTGATATTTGGAAGCTATCAGGCTTGTACCCAGCGCCGGACTCGAACCGGCACGGTTTCCCACAGGTGTTTGAGACCAGCGCGTCTACCATTCCGCCAGCTGGGCATTTTAGACACCCTAAAACCTAAACTTTTAGGTATTTAAGGGATGCAAATGTAATGAGTTTTTTGTTTAATCAAAAAAAGCAGCCAAATATTATTGAAAAACCGCTAAAATGACTACATTTGCGTCCCTTATAAAACTATGGAAACCGAAGTAAGATTATTTTCAGGAAGTGCTACCAAAAACCTGGCAGAAAAAATTGCAATGGCTTATGGTAAAGACTTGGGCAAAATTTCCCATTACCGCTTTAGCGATGGAGAATTACAAGTGTCGTACGACGAAAGTATTCGTGGACAAAGCGTTTACATTATTCAATCAACTATGCCTCCTGCAGATAATTTGATGGAAGTATTGTTAATGATCGATGCCGCTAAACGTGCTTCTGCTAAAGACATCGTTGTAGTTTTACCTTATTTTGGTTATGCACGTCAGGATCGTAAAGACCAGCCACGTGTGGCTATTGGCGCTAAATTAGTAGCAGATATGTTGGCTACAGCAGGCGCTACCAGAATTATGACCATGGATTTACATGCCGATCAAATTCAAGGATTTTTCGATTTCCCGGTTGATCATTTATACGCTTCTTCTATTTTTACACCATACATTCAAAGTTTAAATTTACCTAACTTATCTATTGCAGCTCCGGATATGGGCGGCAGTAAACGTGCAAACGCTTACGCTAAACATTTAAAATCAGAGATCGTTATTTGTTACAAACAACGTACAAAAGCAAATGTGGTAGATCACATGACTGCGATTGGTGAGATCGAAGGAAAAAATATTGTATTAGTTGATGATTTGGTTGATACAGGCGGCACTTTATGTAAAGCAGCTGACATGATGATGGAGCGTGGTGCATTAAGTGTAAGAGCGGTTTGTACACATGCTGTATTATCAGGAAAAGCTTACGACAATATTACAAATTCTAAATTAACGGAACTGATCGTAACCGATACGATTCCTTTAAAACAAGATAGTCCTAAAATTAAAGTGATCAGTGTAGCTGATCTGTTTGCTAAGGTAATTCACAGTGTACAAAACTTCGAATCTATTAGCAGCAATTTTATAATGTAAATAAACTCGCACTAAATAAATTAAATAACCGGTGTCAATAAAGTGAAGCGAGCATTTTAAAAACATCGAAAAACAAAAACAAAAACAAAATGAAATCAGTAACATTGAGCGGTTCGCTTAGAGCGAACGTAGGGAAAGTAGACGCTAAGGAACTAAGAGCTAAAGGTCATGTGCCATGCGTAATTTATGGTGGAACAGAACAAATTCACTTTCATGCAGATGAGCGTGCATTCAAACCTGTAATTTTTACTCCAAACGCACACATCGTAGAAATTAACTTAGATGGTAAAGTTTACAAAACTGTATTACAAGAAGCACAATACCACAGAATTAACGATAAATTGATCCATGCGGATTTTTTACAAATTGTTGATGGCAAACCGGTAACAGCGAATATTCCTGTTGTATTAGTTGGTCAGTCTGAAGGTGTTAAAAAAGGTGGTAAATTAGTTTTGAAATTACGTAAGCTAAAAGCTCGTGGTTTAGCAAACGTTTTACCTGATGCAATTGAATTAAACGTTGATAAATTAGATATCGGTGGTTCTATCGCAGTTGGTGATATTAACATTGATGGAGTTGCTTTATTAAACGCTAAAAACGTATCTGTAGTTGCAGTTCAAACTACACGTGCCGTTGCAGCTGAAGCTCCTGGAGCACCTGCTAAAAAATAATTTTAAATTATTTAATATTAAAAAAGAGGCTGTCTCAAAAGGACAGCCTCTTTTTTTTAGTTTTTGTCACATCGAGCTTGTCGAGATGCTTAATTATTAATATTTTTTGAGTTCTCGACAAGCTCGAACTGACACTAAAATTGATTTTTGAGACAGCCTTTTTTTAAATTCTTTATTTTATGCGCCAACTCGTTTCCCTAATATAATCAAGCCTCTTTCAGTACCCATCATATTGGCAATTTTTGGCAGATGCGCCCATTGTTCGAAACCCATTTTGTAAAACAAGTTTAAGCTGGGGTCGTTATGATCGAAGATAAAACCGAGCAAGGTTTTTATATGTAATTCTGCACAAACCTCAAATGCTTTTTGTAAACACAATTTGCCTAACCCTTTTCCACGCACACTTCCTTCTAAATAAATACTCACTTCTACAGTTCCATCATAAGCGGGTCTTCCATAAAATGAATTAAAACTCATCCAACCGCAATAAGCGCCATCAACCAGTACGATCCATAAAGGTCTTTTGTTTGGAGAGTGTGCATCAAACCAGGCTTGTTTGCCTTCTATCGATACAGGTTCCAGATCAGCAGTGACCAAACGCGAGGAAACAGTAGAATTATAAGTGGCTACAATTTTTTGAAGATCGTGTTGTTGAGCGTGTATGAATTCTATTTTCATTTTTGTTTGATCAATTAAAACAAGTCCTTAAAAATTTTCTTAATGCAGCATTGCTTACTCGCGGGCTTTCTAAAAATCCCATGTGTCCGTCGTGTTCTAAATACAAAATGTGTTTATCTCGTATTAATTCCGATTGTTCCAGTAATTGCTGATAGGGTAATACGTTATCCAATTCGCCGATCACCATCATAATAGGGTAGTGCGCCATTCCTAAAATGATATCACGGTTTGGCCTGTCTTTCATACCTTCCAGCGAAGCAATGATAGATTGCTTGGAAGTAGTAGCCGCAATTTTTTGTGCAAAAGCAATTTCTTCTTTTAAATATTTTGCATTTTTTGTGGCAAATAAATTTTTAATAACCTCTGTAGTGTAAATTTTATGATTGGCTTTTACTACTTTAATAGAGCGTGTTCGGTCTCTCTTTTTTTCATCAGAGTCGGCATAGGCCGATGAGTGGTACAAACATAATCCCCGCAAGTTGTCCGGAAAAAGATCAGCAAATGCCAATCCGGCATAACCTCCCATGCTGTGGCCAATGATTACGTATTTCTTTAATCGTAAATGATCCATCACGGCTTTTACACATTTGGCTAATAATTCCATCGTATGCACATAGCCAAAACAGTCAGTCTTTCCATGTCCGGGAAGATCAATGGCAATTACCCGGTAAGATTTTGAAAGATTGATAATGGTACTTTCCCAAATTTTATGAGAGCCTAAAAAGCCATGCAACAACACAACGGTTCGGCCTTTTCCTCTGTCGGAAAAAGTAACTGTTCCTTTTTTAAAAGGGGCTGTTTTGATCATTTCTCAAAAAATTCTGTAGCGTTACTAATATATTGTTTGTTTCCGGATTCCGGATCGATCAGGTTTAAAATAAATAATTGAGAGGACACATTTTTATTAAAGATAACAGGATCGCGCATCCAATTCTGAATTTGAACAACGCTATCAAAACAACCGATCACTTTGTCGTTATACATCATTTTGTTAATGTCCCAGTTTTTTCCAATAATTAGTTTCCAATAAACACCACTATCAGGTAACATCGCAAACTCAGCGCCGGTTTGATCTTGTAAATAGGTATGTTGTAAATAATGATTGCTTTTAACGTCGAATAAGGCAAGTACTACATCGTAGTTCGTAGAGTTATTAAGGTGTAAAGTGTTTTTTGTATCAAAGGTTTTATTGTTTCCAAAATAACCACTGTAAGGCTGGGCACCATTGGTTAAAACTGTAATATGATTATTTTGATTTTTAGATTCAGCTATTGTCTTTAATGAACTCTCATTTTTTGGAGTACTGGTAAACATTGAAATGATAAGCATCAATAAAGCTACGGCAAGTGGTGTGGCAAATAAAATATATTTATAATCGTTGTATTTTGTAGGAGTTGGTTCTACTACAGTTTTTTGTTTAGCCTTATAATAATTTTGGTAATACTGTCGACGTTTCAGATCTTCATCTGTAAAAGTCCATTCTTTTTGATGTTTGTGTTTGTGATGATGAGTTTGTGTATGTTGTGGAGTAGTACCAAAAATAGAGGAATCGTAACGCCTTCTTCTAGTTGGGTTTATTAAAGTTTCATAAGCTTTTAAAATTTGTTCAAATAAACCTCTGGAATCGGGGTTATTAGGGTTTTTGTCGGGATGATAGATCTTTGCCAGTTTTCTGAAAGCTGCTTTTATTTCAATATCTGTAGCGTTTTTTGTTAACCCTAATATTGAATAATAATCAGCCATGAAAAAAGAAAAACCTAAGAAGTATTAATTTACTGTGTTAAAGCTAAGTTTATTTTTTTTCTTTATAAACTTTTGTTAAGTCGTAATAATGCATGGCATTAAGACTTAAGCCTTTTACTTTATTGGTCATTAAACGATAAGAACCTTCATACCAAAGAGGAATAACTACAGCATCATTGATAAGTAATTGTTCGGCCATCAAAAAGTAATGGTAACTGCTGTCTTTAGAATTGAAATCTCTGCCTTTTTTAAAACACTCATCATATTTTGCGTTTTGATAACGAGCGGTATTTGGAAAACTTGCAGCATACATTTCTTTTGGAACAGCATCGCCAACAAATAAACTTAAAAATGCTTCAGGACTGGCGTAATCAGCCACCCAACCATCTCTGTATACATCACTTTTACCGTGCATCTGCAGATCATATTTCTGAACATTTGGCAAGGCTTCAAAAATAACATTGATGTTTAAGTTTTCTTTCAATTGTTTTTGAATTTCTACCGCCACAGAACTGTTTCTGGAGCTACCCGAATTGATCAGAATTTTCATTTCCGGAAAACCAATACCCCCCGGAAAACCGGCATCACTTAATAATTGTTTAGCTTTTTTTACATCCAGATCGTAACCATTAATCTGTGTAATGTCATAATCTTTAAAAGTGTTTGGCGTAATACCATATATAGCAGGGCCAATGGCCTGTCCTTTTAAAACATTATCAACTAATTTGTTTCTGTCGATCGCATAATTAATTGCCTTTCTTACATTTTGATTATCGTAAGGAGCTTGCTTGGTATTGAAAATGTAAAACTGACTGATCATTTCTGGCTCTCTCTGTAAAAGAGATTTTGGAGGATGACTAATAAATTCTTGAAGATTTTTTTCAACCACATCTTTCACTCTTAATGAAGGCAATGTATTGATCAAATCTAATTGTTGATTTTCAAATAAAGACAAGCCTTCTTCGATAGATGGAAGAATCTTTACAACAACAGTATCTAAATAAGGAAGCGCACATCCCGCACTATCAGTTCCATAATAGTTAGGGTTTTTAATCAATACGATTTTTTCTTTCGTTGATGAAGCATCGTAAATGAACGCTCCGGCACCGTTTTTTAGATCTTTGCCATATGCTTTAACTGCTGTTTCGTTTACTATGGCCATTGTAGGATTTGCCAATATTTTTAAAAAACTTAAGCTTGGTCTGGAAAGTGTTAAACTAAACGAATAATCATCTATGATTTTAAAACCTGAAATAGATTTAGCGCTTTTATCATGAAATTCATTAGCGCCGGCTAAACGGTCTTTTAATGTAGATTCAAATTGCAGATTTGTTTCAGATTTAGTGCAAAGCAATTCAAATGTGTATTTTACATCTTTGCTTGTTAATTCAGGGCCTGTTCCATTTGGATAACATTTATCATCTTGGAAATGAACACCTTTTTTTAAATGAAAAGTAATTAATTTACCATCGTTTGAAACTTCCCATTTTTGGGCAATGCCGGAAACAGGTTCAAGCGTTTTAGGATTTAATTTCACTAAGCCTTCGTGAATTTGAGAGGTTATTAAACCTTCTGCTTGTGAAGTGATTGATAAAGGATAAAGTGTACCAATCTCATTGGTTTCTGCCATTGTAAAAGTGGCACCATTTTTTTCAGATTGTTTTTTTTCACTTCCTTCAGGAGCATTTTTACAGCTAAATGCAAGTAATGATAAGGCAAGTGATATGGCAGAAATGTTAAAATTCATAACCTTTTAAATAAGTTAAAACAGCTTAAATATAACAATTTATCGACTATTATTGAAAATCTCATGATAATTTCAAAATTTTATAGAAAAAAGCCGATTTTATTTTGTTTTTTTCGAATATCGTGTTAATATTGCATGACTTTTAAGCAGACGTGCTAAATTATATTACTATGAAACAAATTTATTTTCTTATAATTCTATCTTCAACCTTTATCACTAAAGGATTTGCGCAAGGTGGTGTTATCATTTTAGAAGGCAATTACCAAGGCAAAAACTTGTATGTGCAAAATCCATTTGGTAGTGGAGGTGTTGGTTTTTGTGTAACTGAGGTCTTAGTTAATGGAAACATTACTACTGATGAGATTAACTCAAGTGCGTTTGAAGTTGACTTCAAACCTCATAAACTAAATATCGGAGAAAAGGTAGAGATTAAGATCAAACATAAAGAAGATTGCAAACCTAAAGTTTTAAATCCTGAAGTTTTAAAACCAAAAAGTACATTTGAAGTTATATCTATGACGGTAGATAAAGACGGAAATGTAAAATGGTCTACAAAATCCGAAACAGGTAAATTAGCATTTGCTGTTGAACAATTTCGTTGGAACAAATGGGTTAAAGTAGGAGAAGTTGACGGTGTTGGTACTCCTAGCACAAATAACTATACTTTTAAAATTACTCCACACTCAGGCAAAAATCAAATTCGTGTTCGTCAAACCGATTATAGCGGTCAACCTCGTTTATCTAAACCGGTTGATTTTGTATCTGATGTAAAAGAAGTTGCTTTTGCTCCTGCTAAAGTATCTAAAGACATTAACTTCGTTTCAAACGATAAACCAACTGAAACAATGTATGAGATCTATGATCAATACGGAAATGTTGTAAAAAGAGGATACGGATCTACTATTGATGCATCTAATCTTACTAAAGGTGGTTATTTCTTAAACTACGATAATAAAATGGGCGAGTTTATTAAAAAATAAATTCTAATCTATAAAAATCTATAAACGCCTCGAAAAATCATCGGGGCGTTTTTATTTAAACCCAAATTATTTATTAGAGGTTCGTTATGAAAGGCAAAAGCCCAATAAAATATGAGCTTTTATGAATAAAGCATAGATACTCTTATGGTGAATGAGTAAAAGCTGCGAAGCTTCATATTTTGCAGGGGTTTTGGCTAGTAATAGAATTTCTAATGAATAATTTGGGTTACGGCAATTTAAAGTTAAATTTGTTGTATGTACACAGTTAAAGTTAATGGTCAGCAAGAGTTTAAAACAGAACTCACATCAGAAAAAAATAATACGATCTTAGGCAGCATCAATGCCAAAGAATTTGAGGCTAATGTTATTAAAGTAAGAGAAGGTGTTTATCATTTAATAAAAGATAATGCATCCTATAATTTAGAAGTAGTAAAACACATTCCTGAAGAAAAGAAGTTAGTTGTAAAGATAAACAATACGACGTATACACTTGATATTAAAGATAAGTACGACGATTTATTGCACAGCTTAGGGTTGGATAGTTTAGCGTCTAAGAAAGTAAATGATGTCAAGGCGCCAATGCCTGGGATGGTATTGAATATTTTAGTTACCGAAGGTCAAGAAGTAAAAAAGGGCGATCCTTTAATTGTACTGGAAGCGATGAAAATGGAAAATATCCTAAAATCGCCAAGTGATGGCACGGTTAAAAAAATCGCCTGTACTAAGGGTTTTGCTGTAGAAAAAAATCAATTACTAATACAATTTTAATCATGACTGATAGAAGAGATTTTTTTAAAAAGGCAGGTTTGTTAGGCTTGTCGGCTATTGCCACTAAATTAGTGAGCAATGAAAAATTGCATGTACTGGACGAATTAGCCGGTCAATCTCTTCCAAAAGCCGCATTTACGTTACCAGCCTTGCCTTATGCTTACAATGCGTTAGAGCCATTTATTGATGAGCAAACAATGATGATCCATCATACAAAGCACCATCAGGCCTACGTTAATAAATTAAATGAAACCCCATCTACTAATTTAGATTATAGCGTAGATGATGCGACTAAATGCCGAAACATTGATCAGTACACGTCTTCTGTTATTCGTAATAATTTAGGAGGCCATGTTAATCATTCCCTATTCTGGACTTTATTAAAACCTAATCCTTTATCTAAGCCAAACGCACCTGTTGGGAAATTAGCAGAAGCCATCAATAAAAATTTTAATTCTTTCGAAGAATTTAAAAAGCAGTTTTCTGAAAAAGCAGTTAAAATATTTGGCAGCGGCTGGTGTTGGTTAATAGAAAAAGATGGTAAATTGGTGATCACAACAACGCCTAATCAGGATAATCCATTAATGAAAGTAGCTGAACAACGCGGTAAGATTGTGATGGCTTTGGATATTTGGGAACATGCCTATTATTTAAAATACCAAAACAAACGCGCCGATTACATTGCTAATTGGTGGAATATTGCCAATTGGAATAAAGCCGAGGAGCTGTTTCTCTCTAAATAAATTCTATTATTCTATATGTCAGTTCGAGTTGTCACCCTGAGCGTAGTCGAAGGGAGAGAACTCGTACAGCATCTTGACTTCGCTCGATGTGACAACAAATTGGGTTTTGACCTCACTGTTTTCTTTCCATTTCTCACCTATTTTCGGTAAATTAGCACCTTAAATTTTTACTATGTTACGTACACACACTTGCGGCGAATTACGCTTATCAGATATCAATAAACAAGTTATATTAAGTGGTTGGGTTCAAAAAACCCGCGATTTAGGTGGTATGACTTTTATTGATCTAAGAGATCGTTATGGCATTACTCAATTAGCATTAAATGTTGATTCAGATCCTGCATTGAGTCAAGCAGCAAGAACATTAGGACGTGAATTTGTGGTTCAGGTTAAAGGCACTGTGATTGAGCGTGAGAGTAAAAATAAAAATAATCCTACCGGTGAAGTTGAAATTAAAGTTGAGGAAATTAAAATATTAAATAGCGCACAAACACCTCCATTCACCATAGAAGATGAAACCGATGGCGGTGATGAGTTGCGTATGAAATACCGTTATTTAGATCTACGTAGAAATTTAGTGCGTAAAAATTTAGAGCTGCGTCACCGCATGGCTATTGAAACACGTAACTATTTAGATAAACAAAATTTTTTGGAAGTAGAAACACCTGTCTTAATTAAATCAACTCCGGAAGGAGCACGTGATTTTGTGGTGCCAAGCCGTATGAATGCAGGGCAGTTTTATGCTTTGCCTCAAAGTCCGCAAACGTTCAAACAATTATTAATGGTAGCCGGTTTCGATCGCTATTATCAAATTGTAAAATGTTTCCGTGATGAAGATTTGCGTGCCGACAGACAACCTGAGTTCACACAGATCGATTGTGAAATGAGCTTTGTAGAGCAGCAAGATATTTTAGATACGTTTGAAGGATTGGTAAAACATTTATTCAAAGCAGTGAAAGGTGTTGATATTTCTGCTTTACCACATATGACCTACGCTGATGCAATGAAGTATTATGGTAATGATAAACCTGATACACGTTTTGAAATGAAGTTTGTGGAGTTGAATGATACAGTGAAAGGAAAAGGTTTTCCTGTATTTGATAATGCACCATTTGTAGTAGGTATTTGTGCTAAAGGCGCGGCAGAGTTTACACGCAAGCAATTAGATGAATTAACGGAGTTTGTAAAACGTCCACAGCTTGGCGCTACAGGTTTAGTATATGCACGTTATAATGCGGATGGAACAATTAAATCGAGCGTAGATAAATTTTACAACGAAGAAGAATTAAAAAATTGGGTAAACGTATTTAATGCTGAACCCGGTGATTTGATGCTGATCTTGGCTGGTGAAGAAGAAAAAACACAAAAAGCGTTAAGTGAGTTACGTTTAGAAATGGGAACTCGTTTAGGCTTACGTGATAAAAATAAATTCTCTGCTCTTTGGGTAGTTGATTTTCCTTTATTGGAATGGAATGATGGTGATCCTAATTTATTAGCATCTTTAGCTGGCAGATGGCACGCGAAGCATCACCCGTTCACTTCGCCTAAGCCCGAAGATTTTGAATTATTAAAAACAGATCCGGGCAAGGTTAGAGCTAATGCTTATGATATGGTGATTAATGGTGTAGAAGTTGGCGGTGGAAGTATTCGAATTCATAATAAAGAATTACAATCACAAATGTTTGATCTGTTAGGTTTCACTAAAGATGAAGCACAAAAACAATTTGGATTCTTAATGAATGCATTTGAATTTGGCGCACCTCCACATGGCGGTTTAGCATTTGGTTTTGATAGATTGTGCTCGTTGTTTGGCGGTAGTGATAGCATCAGAGATTTTATCGCTTTCCCAAAAAATAATTCCGGTAAAGATGTTATGATCGATAGTCCAAGCGAGATTAGCGACGAACAATTAAAGGAATTAAATATTACGTCAACGTTTGTTGTAAAATAAGAAATTGACGATCGCCGGCTTCATAGCTTTTTTAGTAATTGGATTAATTCTTGGATTGATCGGTGGCGGTGGGTCTATACTTGGCGTGCCTGTATTGGTTTATGTAATGGGTTATACGGCTGATGAAGCGACGAGTTATTCTTTGTTCATAGTAGGTACAACTTCATTAATTGGAGCCATGGCTTATTTAAAAAAAGGTGAAATAAGTGTAGAGGCTATTTTACAATTTGCGATCGCCTCATTAACCACCGTGTTTTGTGTGCGTAAATTTTTAATGCCGGCAATTCCATCTATTATTCATCTATTTGATTTTGAACTTTCAAAGCATGTATTGATCATGGTGGTATTTTCTATTTTGATCTTAAGCTCATCTATTAGCATGATCAAAAAACGTAAACCCAATCGCATTAATCAATTAAAGTGGGATGAGTTTGCAAAGAGTCCGTTGGGTGTGCCGTTTGTTATTTTATTAGGTGTTTGTGTGGGTTTTATTACAGGTTTTGTAGGTGCCGGCGGTGGATTTATTATTGTTCCTGTGTTGATCTTCTTTTTGCGCTTGAATTTCAAAAAAGCAATTGGCACATCGTTATGCATCATCGCAATTAATTCGTTAATTGGTTTTACCGGGAACATCGGCCATCAAACTATTAATTGGATCTTCTTATTGTCGATCTCGGCGATGTGTATTTTAGGAATCATTATTGGGAGTTTGTTGTCTGATAAAATTTCTTCAAAAAAATTAAAACAGGCTTTTGGGTGGTTTACTTTAGTAGTAGGTGTTTTTGTATTTATTAAAGAATTATTTTTCGCTTAATTGTTGTGGCTAAAAAAGGAAACATTGTAAAGAAAATTATTTTACTCGTGTTAGTAGGTGTATTCACCTTTGGTGGTTACTGGGCGTATAAAAATGTATTTAAAAGCAATGTGCATTTAGATGGAAAAAAATTCACGTACATCTATATTAAAACAGGCGCTACAATGGAGGATCTTTTGGATGAGATGTATTCTCAAAACATTATTGATGATCATAAAAGCTTTGAATGGACGGCGAAAGAAATGGATTTACCTGAAAACATAATTCCTGGAAAATACCGTATCAATGCTAATATGAGTAATCGTTCTATTGTGAAGATGATCAAAAATGGCAAGCAGGAAAAAGTAAAGCTGTTTTTAAATTCACAGGTAAGAACCAAAGAAGAATTCATTAATTACATTGCCGGTAAACTAGAGATTGAAGAGGAAGAATTAGAAGAGTTCTGTTCAAATGAAAATATATTACAAGAACAATATGGTTTGAACTCTGAAAATTTTATGGCATTAATAGTGCCGGAAACCTATGAGGTAAACTGGGCAACTCACATTGATGAATTGTTTAAATTACTAAAAGCATCTTACGATAAAGTTTGGACCAAAGAGAAACTGACTAAAGCCAAAACAATTGGTTATACAGTTCCTGAAGTGATGACAATTGCTTCCATTGTACAAAGCGAAAGTGCTATTAAAACCGAACAGCAAAAAATCGCCGGAGTTTATATTAATCGTTTAAAACAAGACATGAAATTGCAGGCAGATCCTACCATCGTATTCGCTAATGGAAATTTTGATGTACAACGTGTGTTATCTGCCGATAAAGAAATTGATTCTCCTTACAATACATATAGATATAAAGGATTACCGCCAGGTCCTATTTGTTTGGTAAATCCATCAACGATTGATGCGGTATTAAATTATACCAAGCATAATTATACGTACTTTTGCGCAAAGCCTGATTTTAGTGGTTATTCAAATTTTACGAATGATTATAAGGTGCACATGAAAAATGCATCAGCCTATCAGGCAGCTTTAAATCAAAAAGGAATTAAACGATAATCCATGAGCATCTTTAAAGAAAAATTACATAAGAGTTTGTTCAATACATTAACCGAAATGGAATTTATTGAGCCAAAACTTATTCAGCAAAAAACCATTACCCGCATTAATGGAGGTTCTGATATTATTGCAGTTGGTCCTGATGGTGTAGGTAAATCTACAACCATTGTGATTTCTGTGATTCAGAAATTAAGAGAAGCTTTTGAAGATGCGCCACGCGCTTTTATATTAGTTGCTGATCAGGCAAAAGCTGAAGCGATGGCTACACAATTTAAATTGTTAGGTAAACATACTGATTTGAGAATAAGTTTAGCACATGAAGGAGGGAAGGTTGATAAGCAAGCGGGGCTTGATGTTCAAGGTGAAGATATTTATGGAGGAACTGATGTAGTGATTGGAACACCTAAACGTAGTTTTGATCTGTATTTAAAACAACATTTGAATTTAAATAAACTTAAATTTTTCATCATTGATGATGCTGAGCAGATGATCAAACTAGCATATCAGGGACAAATAGATCGATTGATACATAGCTTACCTAAATGTCAGCATTTGGTTTTCACAAATGATTATAATGAGAAAGTAGAAAAATTGATTTCTAAGTTTATGGTAGCTCCGGCCATTGTTGAGGTTCAGGAATAAACTTTAAAGTTTCTCCCTGAGTTCCATGAGTTCTTCTTTAAATGTCAATGCATATCTATAGCTGTATTCATAGATTTGTCTTGCACGTTTAGTGTCAAAAATACTAAACTGACTCATGTTTGGTGGTTCAAGAAATACGTTACAAATATGACTTTTATGTCTCACCGCATTACTCATAGTTAAATGGAAGCTTCTATCTAGAATATCCCTCATGTGTATTTTTTCGGATTCTTTTTTTATAGAATTAACATGACTGCCGATGATAACGTTGCATTTTTCAATTAATGGTTCAATAGGAAAATTGTTTAACACACCTCCATCAACATATAGTCGGCCATTAAACTCCAATGGTTGAAATATGATCGGGATACAGGATGAAGCCATAACAGCATGTGTTAGGTCGCCTGAATGGAAATAAACAGTTTCTCCTTTTAAAATATCAGTAGCGGCCGCATATAAAGGAATCTGTAAATCGTCAAAACTATTACTTGGGAAATAACGATGAAACAAATTTTCAAAAGCGTGCATTGCAAATACCCCTTGTTTTCTAAATAACATGTGAGCTATACTAAAAAATTTATGATGTTCAATGATAGAAATAGTTTCTTCTATTGAATAACCTGCTGCATAAAATGCACCTACAATGGCGCCGGCACTTGTTCCTGAAATGAAAGCCGGTTTGATGTCACATTCCTCAAGCACTTTTAATACACCTAAATGACCAATACCTCTGGCTCCACCACCCGATAAAACTATGCCAACATCCTGGTTCATTTATTTTAAATTATTAATTACTTAAATCGTTCAAAGGCTTCCTTTTCTAAATTTTCTCTATGTTTGGGATGAGCTATTTTTATCAATTCTCTTGCCCGTTGTTCCATATTCATTCCAAACAAATTAATAGCACCATATTCGGTTACAACCCAATGTGTGTGGCCTCTGGTAGTAACTACACCAGCCCCTTGTTTTAAAAAAGGAACAATACGAGACATCCCACTTGAGGTAACAGAGGGCATTGCAATAATTGGTTTTCCTCCTTCTGAAAGTGCCGCGCCACGAATAAAATCCATTTGACCACCTATTCCCGAATATTGATAAGTGCCTATCGAATCTGAGCAGACTTGCCCTGTAAGATCAATTTCAATAGCGCTATTAATAGCTGTAACTTTTGGATTTTGGCTGAGTATTCGGGGATCATTCACATAATCAACTTCCAAAGCTTTAATAATAGGATTGTCATCTGCAAAATCGTATAACATACGTGTTCCAAGTAAAAAAGAAGTGACACAATAACCATTAACTTTTTTCTTTAAGCTGTTATTAATAGTGCCATTTTTTATTAATGGAATCACGCCATCCGAAAACATTTCGGTATGAAGGCCTAAATTTTTGTGGTTACTTAAATTTTTCAAAACAGAATCAGGTATGGTCCCAATCCCTAATTGTAAAGTAGCCCCATCTTCCACCAGTTCAGCTACAAATTTTCCAATTCTAGAATTTGTTTCATTAACTCCATCCGAGTAATTCACTTCAGGCAAAGGTTCATCTACCCATACAGCACAGTCAAATTTACTAAAGGGTATAAAGCCATCTCCATGTGTACGCGGCATGTTAGGGTTAACCTGAGCTATGACCTTTTTTGCGGCATTAACAGCCGCGCAAGCAATATCTACAGATGTACCTAAAGAGCAATAGCCATGCTTGTCAGGAGGAGAAACATGAACAATAGCCACATCCAATGGCAAAATATTTCGTGTAAATAGAAGTGGTATTTCGCTTAAAAAAACAGGCACATAATCGCCCACTTTACTATTAACAGCTATGCGGTTAGATTTTGAAACAAATAACGAATTAATAAAAAAGTGCCCTGCCAATTCGGGATCATTTAAATCTATGCCTTGTTGTGTAATGCTAACCAGTTCTACATTTTGTAATCTGTCTTTTTGTTCGATAAGCTTATTGATCAAGTGTATGGGCGTGGCAGCACTGCCGTGCAAAAACACTCTTTGATCAGATTGAACAAGCTGTAAGGCTTCTTCGGCAGTTTTATAATTTTGAGGTAAGGACATTTGTTGTTTATAGATAATATGAAGGTAACGAAGTTTATGATAGAATAAAAAACGTCTTTCTTTGTTTACGTGTAAATTAATAAAGAGTTTCTTAAATAAGCATATATCTTTGGAAGGTGGTTTTTTAAATCCACAACTTATATGAAAAATTCAACACAACAGATTACCGATTGGTTTTTGAAGATAGGTAAAATTGAAGGCTATAGTTATTTACTATTATTAGGTATTGCCATGCCTTTAAAATATCTGTTTAATATGCCCGAGTATGTGCGTATTGTAGGGACTATTCACGGAATATTGTTTGTGGCATTTATGGTACTTTTAGGCATGATGTTCTTTAAAGTGAAAATGTCTTTTAAAAATAGCGTCATTGCTTTTTTCTTATCATTGTTGCCTTTCGGCACTTTTTTCTTAAAAAGATTAGTGTAATTATAACAATTATGGGTGCATTAATGTACTCTGAAAATGATTAAAATCATCTGTTTTTACTGCAAAATTAGTCTTTTGATTTCCCGCTTTTATTGAGTAATTTTCAATCTTAAATTAGCTTTTTTAAGATGAACAAATTACATAATTACGCTTGCGGACAATGGGTAGCAGGTACGGATAACGGACAAGAATTATTTAATGCTATTACAGGTGATGTAGTAGCAACAGTTAGTAGCAAAGGCCTCGATTTTGCAAAAATGTGTGAGTATGCTCGCACGGTTGGCGGACCAAAATTGCGCAAGCTTACTTTTCAGGAAAGAGGCTTGATGTTAAAGGCATTAGCCATGCATTTACAGACTAAAAAGGAAGAATTTTATAAATTGAGCTGGGCTACCGGCGCTACACGTATCGACAGCTGGGTAGATATTGAAGGTGGTTTTGGAAACTTGTTTACTTACGCTTCCTTACGCCGCCAGTTTCCTAACGAAACATTTTGTTATGATGGAGATGTAGCACGTTTATCAAAAAATAATACGTTTATTGGCCATCATATTTGTGTACCTAAAGAAGGGGTGGCGATTCATATCAATGCCTTTAATTTCCCGGTTTGGGGAATGTTAGAGAAAGTTGCTGTTAACTGGTTAGCCGGAGTGCCTGCAATTGTAAAACCTGCAGCACTAACGTCTTTTTTAACCGAAGCCGTTGTAAAAGAAATTATTGCCAGTAAAATATTACCGGAAGGAGCTCTGCAATTAATTTGTGGTTCGGCTAACGGAATTTTAGATCACGTGGAAAGCCAGGATGTTGTAACGTTTACCGGTTCTGCTTCAACAGGAAAAATGTTGAAAGCTCACCCACGTTTACTGCAAGAGGCAGTTCATTTTAATATGGAAGCAGATTCTTTGAATTGCTGTGTATTAGGTACAGATGTAACTCCGTCGATGCCTGAGTTTGATATTTTTATTAAAGAAGTTGCCAGAGAGATCACTACCAAAGCCGGACAAAAATGTACAGCAGTACGTCGTATCATCGTTCCGGAGAATATGGTAGAAGATGTACAAATAGCTTTAGGTAAACGTTTAGCGCAAAATGTGATTGGCGATCCTAATGTGGAAGGAGTTCGTATGGGTTCTTTAGCAGGGCAATCTCAGTTAATTGAAGTTAAAGAAAAAGTAGAGTTACTTTCTAAAACACAAAAAATCATTATTGGTAATTTTGAAAATTTTGAAGTGAAAGGTGCTGATAAACATAAAGGCGCTTTTATGCCACCGATCATTTTCTTGAACGATGATCCTTTTAAAAATACAGATTGTCATAACATTGAAGCCTTTGGCCCCGTAAGCACTTTAATGCCATACAAAACCATTGAAGATGCTATTCAGCTAGCAAAAATGGGTAAAGGTTCTTTGGTAAGTTCTATTGTAACTGCAGACGAAACTATTGCCCGTAAATATACCATTGGTGCGGCTTGCATGCATGGCCGTATTTTAGTGTTAAATAATGAGTGCGCTAAAGAAAGTACGGGTCATGGCTCGCCAATGCCGATGCTGGTACATGGTGGCCCGGGTAGAGCAGGTGGAGGAGAAGAGATGGGAGGAAAACGCGGAGTGTTTCATTACTTACAGCGCACTGCTATTCAAGGTTCTCCAACGATGATTACCTCTATCTTAAATAGCTATCAGGTGGGAGCGAAACAAATTATTAAAGATGTTCATCCGTTCCGTCAGTATTACGAAGATTTAGAAGTTAGTGAAACAACGATTACGCCAACGCATACCGTGAGTGAAGAAGACATTGTAAACTTTGCTAATATCAGCGGCGATAAATTTTACGCGCATTTGCAACCGGATGCTTTAGAAGGAACGATCTTTAAACGCACGGTGGCCCACGGATATTTTATTTTATCGAAAGCCGCTGGTTTATTTGTGGATCCGGCAAAAGGACCGGTGTTGTTAAATTATGGAATTGATGAATGTCGTTTCACGCGCCCAATTTATCCGGGTATGACCATTGGCGTGAGATTTACATGCAAAGAAAAAATAGAAAACGACAAACCATTAACAGCAGCAAATGGCGAAGAAGTGAAAGTAGGGATAGTAAAATGGGTGGTAGATATTTATGATGCCAGTTCAATGAATATTTTAGAAAAATATGATGCCGTTGATCAAGCCGGACAAACTGTTGGTATTGCTACTATTTTAACGATGGTAAAGAAAAGAAATCAAGATTAAGAAAACAGGGAAGTGACTACTCATTTCGCCGTTTTTTTGTTATATATTCCATTTTACAATACTGAATGAAGATTAGATTTGGACTTATCATATTGATTCACTGTTATTGTTTGAATATATTTTCTGACAATAGAGCGCTTATAGATAGCATTAATAAGATCAAGTACGATAATCCCCAGGGGTCAATCAAACGATGTAGAGAAATTATCGCACAAAAAAACGCAACTGAAAAGTACAGGTTTTATACTTTTATCGCTGATTCTTATTGGCATCTGAGTAATCCAGATTCAGCTTTAGCTTATTATAATTTCGCATTAAACAGTGCTAAAGCTGAAAAAGCCCCTATATACGAGGGAATGTCTTTGTCAAATATCGGCTACATTCAGGTTGAAAAAACACTTTATAATGATGCTTTGAATAATTATTTTAAAGCAATTGAAATATTTAAATCACTGAACGACTCTACTCAGATTTACATTACTCAAACCTATATTGGTCAGGTTTATTATTATATAGAAAAATATGACGAAGCATTAAAAATATTTTTTCCACTGGCTGAGCGCTATAAACAAAAAAATGATTTTTATAATGCATGCATCTCTTATGAGATGATTGGTCATCTATACAGAGAACTCAAGGAAACAGATAAAGCTGAGGCTAATTATCTGATCGCTTTAAAGTTTGCTGAACAAAGCAAAAACAAAAAACGATTAGCTGAGGTTAAAATTAATTATGCTGATTTTTTAATGGATCTTAAAGAGTATGATAAAGGAGAGGTTGTTATTTTACAGGCAATAGAAGATCTTAAAACAATCTCTGCTTATAATACTATTGCTGTAGCATATATGCAATTGGGAGATTACTATCATCGAATTCATCAATTCTCAAAAGCAAAAAACTATCTTTTTAAAGCCGTAGAAATAGTGGAAAAATCAGAGCATAATTATACATTGCTTGATTGTTATGAATCATTAACTCAAATTTATGAAGACGAAGGAAATTGGAAAGAAGCATTGCTATATCATAAAAAATATAAAACATTAACGGATTCTGTTAACAAAGCAAGCACAAATAAAGAACTCTTGAATTTATCAGCAAAGTATGAATCTGATAAAAAAGATAAAGAAAATGAGTTATTGCAAGTGAAAAACCAAGTCTCTGAAAAAACCATTAAAGAACAGCAAATGGTTACTTACTTCATAGTGATAGGATTAGTATTGGTTTCCGGACTGGCGTTCTTTATTTTCAGAGGATTGAAATTTCAACGAAAAGCAAATGCCATCATAACTGCACAAAAGCATTTAGTAGAAGAACACCAAAAAGAAATATTGGATTCGATTCATTACGCCAAACGCATTCAAAATACGCTATTGGCACATAAAGATTTTTTAGACGAAAACCTTCCTGATAATTTTGTGTTGTTTAAACCGAAGGATATTGTGAGTGGTGATTTTTATTGGGCTACTAAACATGGTAATAAATTTTATTTGGCAGTTTGTGATAGTACAGGACACGGAGTTCCGGGTGCGTTTATGAGTTTGTTAAATATTGGATTTTTGAACGAAGCTATTAATGAAAAAAATATTTTAGAGCCACATAAAATTTTTGAACATGTAAGACAAAGATTGATTGACAGCGTGAGTAAAGATGGTCAAAAAGACGGCTTTGATGGTATCTTGCTATGCATAGATAAAAACACAGATGTGATATCATACGCTGCGGCTCATAACGCACCTTTACTAGTTTGTGACAATGAAATTAGTGAATTGGAAAAAGATAAAATGCCTGTTGGTATTGGCGAACGAAAAGATACGTTTAAATTACATTCGATTCACTTGAAAAAAGGCGATACATTGTATTTGTATACTGATGGTTACGCGGATCAATTTGGGGGGCCTAAAGGGAAGAAATTTAAATATAAAGCGTTGCATGATTTTTTATTAGCTAATACATCTCTACCTTTAAATGAACAATCAGAAAGGTTGTTTGAAAGGTTTAACGAATGGAGAGGGAATTTAGAACAAGTAGATGATGTTTTGGTAGTAGGAGTGAAAATTTAATTTGTGAAGATTAAAAATTATAAAATATTTATTTTTATTTCAATCTGGGTTCTCTCGGGCGATTTTAGTTTGGCAATTGGTCAATCTCAACAAGACACTTCCGTTTTACGATATTATAATGACCTGTGTGGAAAGTATGAGTACGAGAGTTCTGATTCATTATTGAAATATGCTACCATTCAATTAAAACTGGCTATTGAATCGAAATCAGATATTTATCAATCTAAAGCTTATACCTATTTGGGAGTTGCTTACGCCAGATTATACGAATTTAATAAAGCGTTAACTAATTACTTAAAAGCACGTGATATCATCGAAACAACCAAATGTACGGATGTATCGGGAACGCTTGGACAAATTGGTTATATCTATCTTCGACTTAACAGAAAAAAAGAAGCTTATAAATATTTTAAGTTACAAGAGAAAACGTCTTTAGAGGAAGAAAACTATGGATCGTATTTGAGTTGTATAGTAAATCTTTACGATTATTATAATACTGTTGGAGATATAGACTCTGCCTTTTTAGAATTGCAAAAAGGCTTAGCAGTGGCCAGAAAATATCATGTGAGAGATAAAGAGGCGATTATCCTTGATAATATTGCAAATTATTATTATACTAAAGCAATTGACACCGGTGATCCGTCTTACTTTAAAAAAGTAGAACAGTATGCCGATACAGCTCTTACTTTTCATTTTCATGATGGCGATTCTTCCGGTGTTTATTTTATATATGGCTTATTGGGAGCCCTTAACACTAAAACTAAAAATTTTACTAAGGCAGAGACATATTACAATTATTATTTGTCGTACTCGCTACGTACTAATGATGTTTTTGGATTAACGGTAGCTACTCAGGAAATTGCTGATATGTTTGCCGCGCAAAAGAAATTCGATAAAGCTTATCGTTTCCGGTTAATGTTCGACTCCATTAATAAACTTTATATTGATAAAGAAGTTAGCCAACAGGTGGCCGAATTAAATACTAAATATGGCACTGAAAAAAAGGAACAAGAAAATGTATTATTACTTCTTTCTAATGAAAAAAAACAGTTAGGTATTTATTATGCTTCAGGGGGGTGTATATTGTTGGGAGGGCTTGTGCTTTTAGTATTTAGAAGTTTGAGTCAAAAAAAGAAAGCGCATCTACTCATTAGTAAACAAAAAACAGAAGTTGAAAAACAAAAAATTGAAATAGGGAACCAAAAGGAATTGATAGAAGAAAAGCAAAAAGAAATATTAGATTCTATACACTATGCGAAACGAATTCAAAATACATTATTGGCCCATAAAGATTTTGTTAATGAGCATATACCTGATAATTTTGTGTTGTTTAAACCAAAAGACATTGTAAGTGGCGATTTTTATTGGGCTTCTGTGAAAGGCGACCGATTTTATTTAGCTGTTTGTGATAGTACAGGTCATGGAGTTCCGGGAGCTTTTATGAGCTTATTGAATATTGGGTTTTTAAGTGAAGCAATTAATGAAAAGAATATTGTTGAGCCTAATGAAATTTTAAATTATGTTCGTGATCGTTTGATAAATAGTATCAGTAAAGACGGACAACAAGATGGTTTTGATGGCGTTTTGATTTGTATTAATAAAACCAACCAAAATATTACATACGCCGCAGCTAATAATAGTCCAATTTTAGTAGTTGATGGTAAAATTGTTGAAATGAACTCAAATAGAATGCCGGTGGGGCAAGGAGAGTTAACGAGTAAGTTTGATTTGCATGTAATGGATGTTAAAAAAGGCGATACGCTCTATTTGTACACTGATGGCTATGCAGATCAGTTTGGCGGGCCAAAAGGTAAAAAATTTAAGTATAAACCATTAAATGAGTTACTGGTTAATATTTCCGAAAAATCCATGTCAGATCAATGGAATATATTGGATCAAAATTTTGAGAATTGGAGAGGGAATTTAGAGCAGGTAGATGATGTGTGTCTTATTGGAATAAAATTCTAACTTGTAAAACATTTGAAAGTGTATAAAAAATATAGTTTATTATCTTTTTTTGTGGCGTTCTATTTTTTAGTACCCGCACAATCAGATTTTTATATCGATTCGTTAATTATAGAAGCAAGTAAATCTAAAGACGACACCAATAAATTAAACCTTCTCAATATCATTTCAGAAAATGCCGGTGATGATATTTGGCCAATGTATAATAATGAATTGGGAAAACTGGCAGCCAGACTTCAAAAATCAACGATCCCTGAAATTCAGCTATGCGCTAAAAAACATTTAGCTGCTTCGTTAAACAATAAAGGGTTTTATTTTTCGGAAAAGGGAATTCCTTATAAGGCAATTATTTTCTTTAATAAAAGTTTGGCTATTCAACGCGAAATTAATGATCAGCAAGGAGAAGCATACTCATTAAGTAATTTAGGTACCATTTATGATAGCAAAGGTGATATTTATAAAGCACTTGAATTTTATTTTGCTTCAATAAAAATAAGAGAGAAGCTTAATAACAAGGCAAGTTTGGCCCAATCATACAATAATATTGCTGTATTGTATAATCATCAAAACGATTTAATAAATTGCGTAAAGTATCATTTTGAAAGTTTAAAGATCAGAAAGGAAATCAAAGATGCACGTGGAGTTGCTTTAGCTTATAATAACATAGGATCTACCTATACGCATTTGATCGAAATTAATTTCAAAGGTAAAGACAATATTCCCGATTCATTATTCAAAAAATCTCTTGAGTATTTTCAAAAAGGTTATGCTTATTATGAGGAAGAAAACGATAAACATGGCATGGCTTTAGCCTTGTTTAATATTGGCGATTATTACATGCTTCAGGCAGATTGTTTCTTTAAAAATAATCCAGCGAAATTCGATTCCATTATTAATATTTCAGAAAGTCTGTTTATGCAAAGTTTCGAAATATTTAGTCGATTAAATGAAAAGGAGTGGGTAGCAAATATTTATAACGGGTTGGCAAATGTATATTGGAGAAAGAAAAAAAATATAAAGGCAATTGAAAACGGCGAAAAGGCTATGGAGTTAGCTCAGGAATTGGGCTATCCAGAAACGATTCAAAATTCAGCTAATATTTTAAGAAAAATTTATCAGGAAAAACATGAATTCCAAAAAGCGTTAGAAATGTCAGATTTATATTATACTATGCGTGATAGCGTTGTGAATGATAATAATAAGAAGGAGTCACTTTCGAAGTACTTTTTATATCAAAGCGAAAAGCAACAATTATTAGCTGAAGCAAATCATGAAAAAATGGAATTGGTTTTTTCTACTAAA